>OJQW01000078.1_pt1 | contig 60794 bp, 59 predicted proteins | sample 1599041 | NCBI WGS metagenome assembly OJQW01 (sample SAMN03922518, study PRJEB24848) | human gut metagenome | isolation source: stool sample | host: Homo sapiens | place: Germany | collected 2010-02
ATCAAAATATTATAATTCGATGCAATAGGTAACTGCATTAGCAGATTAAGTGCTTGCTCTGTGGTATTTGCTTTTTCAAGCAAATACCTAACTGCAAAACATGAGTTAAAACCTGCTTGAATTTTGTCAAGTTCAGTCAGAACAAATGTCATAGCAACAGCCAATCCGTGTTCGTTCAAGCCTTCTTCACCATTGATGAAAGAAGAGGTTGTTAAATTAAATTTATTTCCTTTTTCGGGAGCATAAATCTCACTACTGCTGCTATTTTTTAAATATGGTGGCAAATCATTATTCCTGCCATACATTACTCTGTTATCTTTAGAATATGCAAATGCCGTACACCCTCTAATTTCAACAGGGAGATTATCCTCCAAATTATACAAACAACATCCCATACACAGCATCCACGAAACAAATTCAATGTAATCTACACCTATTGTTTCACTTAAACCTCGGATTTCCTCACATACCTCTGGAAAGAATGTATTTAATATTTTTTCGCTTTCTTTACCGTGTTTCATCTGAAACTCATCTAAATGCAATGGAAAGGTTATGCCGCCTTTTTTGAATATATTTCCTCTCTTAACTCCCATCTGATAGTGATTACCTTTTAGTCTTAAATGATACATTTTTTAACTCTCCTTTGTCTTTTTTATTGCAATCCAAACTTCAGAATGTCCTTTGGTTGGTCGTCCTTCGGAAATAGGATATATCTCGATGTCTGGAAGCCCAGCATATTCATATCCAGAAAACGGAAGAAACTCTGTTAAGAAACGATGAAATACACTTTGTACATCCTCTTTGAATAAACCATCGTTCTCAAATACTACCCACATAGCTTTTGGAATAACAAACTCTGTTATATCATCAAATATGGGAACATCACTTGTAACTGCGATATAATAGTAAATATCTTGTGGGTTAGTATAAACACTTACTCCCATTATTCCTGTTAGCTTTCCATTGGATAATTTTGAAAGTTTAGAAATCTGATTATTGTCTAATGCCTGTTCCCAAAACATTGGCACAATACGCATATTTTCTTCTAAATCTTCTGTTAAAGGTGTTTTAACTCCCACTATACGGATATTCTCTTTTTCCTCAATGTGATACGACATCTCTTCTCCTCCTGTCACTTTAATTGAAAATTTGATTGGGGGATATGCACTTAATGTACAGCCCATATTTTTAGCCAACATAGGTGTTATCCCGTGAATATTTTGAAATGCACGATTAAATGAAGTAGGAGAAGAATACCCATATTTCAAAGCAATATCAATTACCTTACTTTCTGTTCTTTGAAGTTCAAATGCTGCCTGCGTCATTTTACGACGGCGCACATACTCAGATAGCGTAATCCCAGAAATATAAGAAAAAATACGCTGAAAATAATAGGGTGAACAACACGCAATACGAGCTGCTTCCTCATAAGATAAATCTTTGTCTAAATTTGTTTCTATATAATCAATGGCTGCACTGATTTTTCTCAACCATTCCATTAACTCGCCCTCCCTTTATGTTATAGTAATCTGTTTCTAATAGCATTTCCTCTCTTTTTCTGCTCACTTTTGTAAACCTGTATATAGTGTATTTGAATAAAAAATATGTTTCAATCTTCCAATTACAGTATTTACTATGAACTTTAAATTCCATGAACGAGAAGTAAAATATCTTATAATCGGCATTTTCACATCGTTTAATAAGAAGCCACATATCCATACAATATAAGAGAAAGATATATTGTAGCAAGGTGGTGAGCTTATGGACGAGAGAAATAACAGCTTCGACTTCAATTTTATGCCGATAGGACAGGCGATTAAGAAAGCTCGTGAAGCAAAAGGAATGACGAGAGAGCAGCTTTCTGGAATAATCGGCTATGCCCCCAGACACATTCAATCTATCGAAAATGAGGGAAAATATCCAAGCATTGAGCTGTTTATCCAACTTATTACGATGTTCGATGTGTCGGTTGACGAGTACATATTCCCTCACAAGGAAGTCAAAAAAAGTTCTGTCCGCAGACGCTTAGACGCACAGCTCAACAGATTAGATGATAGAGAGCTTTCCGTCATAGAAGCAACCGTGAACGGACTATGTAAGGCAAAAGAGCCAGAGGAATAAACCTCTGGTTTTCTTTTGCCCGCTTTTATTTTAATAGGCAGGGATACCGTAACCATAGATAACGCTGCTGCCGATAGCATAACTGTTTTGCCTACAGGCGTCGCCAGAGTTACCCTCGACGGTGTAGACCGTACCGTTTTCTACACGCTCAACGATACCTACATGGTCGGTTTCGCCATCTCCCTCCCAGTCAAAGAAGATGATATGACCTGCTTCTGGCGTAAAGCTGCCGTCCTGCCATTGTCCTCTGTCCTTAAACCATTGTGAGCCTAAGACACAGCCTGCAAATTTTGGGATAACGCCTGCGTCGATATAGCCGCACTCGTTGGCGCACCAAGATACAAAGCAGGCGCACCATTCCACACGCCCGTCAAAGCCGTACCACGACCAATAAGGCTGACCGCCCACATTGCCCACCTGTGACAATGCCACAGTCACGATTTCTCCATCGCCTCCTGTAATGCCGTAAAGCACCTGCGACCACAGGGAATTGTTTTCCTCGGCAAGTAATTCGGAAAGCTGCTGTCGTTGTTCCTCATTAAAGCCGTATTGGTCTGCCATCTGCTCGGCAGTCTTATGGGCTACCGTGATATACAGATAAGTCCGTGTAACGGTGGTTTCTGTCTGCACGATATTCCCGTGACCGTCATCCGTTTCTGTGACCTGTGTTTCCGTTCTGGTTTCCGTTCGGGAACTAATCTCATTCATCGCCCAGAATATATCCGTAAGGAGCTGCTTTTTGCTCTCGTCCATTGTTGCGACCTCCTGCGGATTATCTGGGTCGGTGGTGGTCTTTACCGAATAGACCGCAAGCACCTCTTTCCAGACGGCACGGCTGCCCGACATTTCCAAAACATCGTGCGCTGTGCCGTTCTTGATTTCCTCAAGCCTGTTATCATACTCGGTGTTGATTTCACGCACAACGGCGGGCATCGTCATTCCCGTGCCAGAGTCCTCTCCAGAAAAGAAAATACCGAACACGGAGCTGACAAGCAGACCGATAAGGCAGATAACGATAATCACGACAACAGCTATCCAACCGCCTGCGGCGATAGCGGCTATGAGAGCCTTTGTTCCTGCGATAATCGCCTTGACTACCGCAACGGTAGCCTTCGCAGACGCTTTGACCGCCGCAGCCGTAGCTTTGGCTGTCGCCTTTGCCACCTGTGCAGTTCTCTGGGCAGCTTTTGCGGAAGCCTTTGCCGCCGCCTGTGTGGTTTTTGCGGTAGTCTGAGCCGTCTTTATCGCCGCCTTAGAGGTTGCCTGTGCGGTTTTAACGGATTTCTGTGTGGTCTTGACCGTACCTTTGGCGGCAGTTTTAACCGCCTTTTGGCTGTTTCGGGCAGACTGCTTTATGGTCTTTTGCGTCTGCCTTGCATTTTTCACACTCTGGGCAGGCGCATTTGGCACAGGGGAACGGCTCACAGTTCCGTGATGGAATTGTGAGCCGCCCCGTCCTGCAGCATTCGCCTTTTGGGTCTGTGCTGCCTTCATCGCCCTATTTTGCTTGAAGTCTGCAACCTTATCCTTTGCCTTGACGATATTCTCTCTGGTCGTGCGGACACCTTTTTGACCCTGTTTATCAAACTGATAAACGCTCTCCGCAGTTACACGCTCGGTGGTATGGGATATCTTGTCGGCGGCATACTCGGTAGCGGAGTTTTCCTCTGCATAATAGCTCTGTTCCGCCTTGTCCTTTGTCTTGGCATAAGCAGATTTCATACGCTCCGATGCAACTGCCGCTTTATCAATGGTCTTAATCGTTCCTTTGACCGCATCTCTGGTCTTTATATCAGCCATAAAAATCGACCTCCTTTCCCAGAAGTTTTGCGGTCACATCAGACCACCTTTTTCACCACAACTACAAGCCTGCCGTTCTGGGCGGAGTATTCACAGGTAGAGAGGGTAATGAGCTTGTCGCCGTATTCAGCATCCACGCCTGTATCATACAGGGCAAGCTCCCTGCACTTGGCGATATAGTCCTCAAAGGCTTCCTCGGTTTCCGCATCGACAAAATCATAGTAGCGGTAGCCCTCGGCACTATACGCCACGGTCTTAAATACCGCCACGATTTCATATTCTGCCTGCTCGGTCAGAGTATCAAACTGAATGGTCTTGTGTTCCTCATAAAAGCTCTTGGACTTGTAATCCTCCAACGCCCCGAACATCTTTCCGCCTTTGATGTGGTGTCCGTAAATAATAAGGTTGTCGCTGTTTAGGATGTCGCAATTCTCCTGTATATACGGTACGCCCAAGTCGCTGTATTCCTTTTCAAAATTGTGCTTGAGATAGAAATTCGGGTTGTTCTTTGTCTGCATCACAGGATAGTTGAGCGTTGTGCCGGCAATGGAAATCCAACCGACCATATCCTCATTCTGCAAATACAGCTCCCTGTACTGCGACAGGACATCCTCGCCCTCGCTGACGGGGGTATCGTCAGAAACAGGCTCGCTTTCGGGAGCCTGTTCCACAACCTCGGCAATCTGCTCAAAGGCTTCGGTCTGCTCGTCTACCTGTGCATAGTGGTGGTAAATGTGAAAGCCGCAAAAAGCCGCCGTACCTAAAAGGCAGACGGCGGCAGTCAAACAAAGCTGCTTTTTGTATTTCTTCAGATAATCTTTCATAGGCTGCTCCTTTCCATACTTAGCGTGTGTGGTCTTGCTGCTTCGGGGGCGTGTGAAGCTCCCTGCAATACTCTGGGTATCTGACCTTGATACCCTCCATAAAATACGGGGCAAACTCACAGCAGAATAAATCTTCTGGGGTAAAGCTCTTTTCCCGTCCTTCCTCCGTGTAATTGTTCCAGAGGTTAAAGGCAAGGCGGCAGACCTTGACCGTTCCGCTTGTCTGCCATCCGCCGTGCATCCCCTCTGGCTCAATGCAATCGTGCTTAAAATCAAACATCTGATGGATGTTTGCCCTCGTTTCTCCTGCGATGCCCATCACATAGAAAAACGCCCTGTGATAGCAGTCGTTGACCTTGCACTTTGACATCATTTCCAGAAAAAAATCCCGATGGGCTTCGTTGCGGAATTTAATATCAGCCATAAAATCGCTCCTTTCTTAGACCTCCCCAAATTTAGTTGTCATCAGCTTGTAAAGCTCGGTGTTGCGTGGGAATTTATTGACAAACGGCACAAGGGAGCTGCCCACTTTCAAAAGCCCCTGTCCTGCGCCCACATTCGTGATATAGCTCATCTGAAGGTCGGAGATATTCAGGAGCTTGGCAAGCTCGATACGGTCTGTGGACGCTTGGTTAAGCATAATGATAAATTCGCTGTTGGCAAGCATTGCCCTCGCCGTATGGCTCTGCAACAGGTCGTCTACATTCTGGGTAATACCCGTACAGTACGCACCGTATTTTCTCACTCGTTTCCACAGGGTAAAGAGGAAGTTTGCGGAGTATTCGTGCTGAAAGAGCAGGTAAATCTCGTCAATGAAAATAAAGGTATTTCTTCCTTTGGCTCTGTTCTGCGTGATACGGTTTAAGATACTGTCAAGCACCACAAGCATACCGATAGGCTGTAACTGCTTGCCCAAATCCAGAATGTCGTAGCAGATAAGGCGGCTCTTGGTATCCACATTGGTGTGCTTGGCAAAGGTATTGAGAGAGCCGTCCGTGAAAAGCTCAATGGCAAGGGCGATTTCCTGCGCTTCTGGCTCGTTCTGTTTCAGAAGTTCCTCACGGAAGTCCTGCAAGGTGGGCGGCGTTCCCATATAGTTGCCCTGCTGATAGTAGCGGTAGACGCTCGCCGTACAGCGGTCAATGATGGATTTCTGCTTTGCCCCCAGACTTGCGCCGCCGATGAGCTGCTCACACAAAGACAAAATAAACTCTGATTTCAGAATGACAGGGTTTGCGCCGTCACCGTAATCAGAGTTCATATCCATCGCATTGATATGGTTATCGCTTGTAGCAGAAATGTGGATGACCTCGCCCTGCATCGCCTTTACCAAAGGCGAATACTCACGCTCTGGGTCAATGATAATCACATCGGCGTTAGGGTCGGTCAGAATGATATTCGTCATTTCCTCCTTTGCCGTAAAGGACTTGCCTGCGCCCGATACGCCCAGAATAAAAGAGTTGCCGTTAAGCAGATGGCGGCGGTTGGCGATAATCATATTTTTGCTGATGACATTCTGACCGTAATAAACGCCGTTCTCGTGGTAGATTTCCTGCACACGGAACGGGATAAACACCGCAAGGCTCTCTGTGGTAAGGGTACGCAGGGCATCAATCTTTCGGATACCAAAGGGCAGGGCGGTATTCAGCCCGTCCATCTGCTGATATTTCAGCACCGCAAACTGGCACAGATGCTTTCTGGCAGTCGTGAGGAGAGCTTCGGTATCATTGTCAAGCTGTTCTTTGGTTTCCGCCGTATGCACCATCGTCAGCACCGCAAACATCATTCTCTGGTCACGGGTTGTTAAATCGTCCAGAAATTCCTTGCTTTCCTTTCGCTGCTGTTCGAGGTCATAAGGAATGACCGCCGAAAAATTGTTGTTCTGGTTTTGTTTCCTCTGCCAGTTCGTGATGTTGGTTTCCACGCCTAAGAGCCTGTTTTCCACTTCACGCACGGCTTCGTCTGTGGGAACAGGTACGACATCTACGGACAGCATCATATTTCGGTTTAACTCGCAAAGCTCCGCCACCATGCTGTCCTTGATATACGCCGCATATTCACGCAGGAAAATCACACGCCCATACCGCTTTCCGATGCGGAAGTAGTCCTTTTCAAACTCAAAGGTATCGGGGCAGATATAGTCCTTAAAGTCGTGACCTTTCCGCATACTAAGGAGCATATCAAAGGCAAAGCCTGTTTCCTCGCCCGTGCGGTAGAAGTCGTGGAAGATGCGGAGCTTTTCCGTGGCGTCAAGCTCCACGCACTTAGACCCAAGACGGTTAAAATGCCCGATGAGGTCAGCACCGACACGGGCAAAATAGTTTCTGGCTTCTTCGATATTCTTCTTGCTGACCGATACGGTCACATACTTATCCTGCACAATGGCGTTTGCTCCCGTGGCTTTATCAAGCAGCATCCTGTTGTACTCTTTGCGGTACTTATCCAGACCGTCCTCCGCCATCGGGATTAAAATTGTCTGCTCAAAATCTGCTTTATTAAGCCGTCTGTTGTTGATGGTAATCTTGGTGGTCGCACCGCTATCAAGAGCATTGAGAAGCTCTGAGTATTCAAGGAACATCGCTTCCTTGTCCTCACGGCTTGCCACCGCATAGTTAATATCTTCAAATTTGAATGTCTTTGCGTATTTGTTCTTGCCGACAAGGAAAATACCGTCCTCCCAGACCGTTTTGACAGGGATGACCGCCTGCGCCGATTTCGGCACGACAAACTTTTCCTTGTCCTGCTTGAACAGGTTTTTGAGTGTCTTAATCATAGGATACCTCCTTGCTCTTTTTTGATTTTTTCACTTTCTTTTGTCCTTTCTTCTTAGGCGGAACAGTCAGCCCTTTTTCCCTTGCTTCGATGTTCGGCTTCAACGCTTCATAGTAGAGGTTATCTGGGAGAAAAGTGAGCTTCTTCGGCATCAAAAACTCCGACTTAATCCACGCCCAGACAAATTGCTCCGCCGTCATTCCGTTGTATTTGATAAAGCCCAACGCCGCAAAGGGCGAAGCCCCTAAAATACACATCCAGCTAAGGGTTTCCGTGCCGAAATAGGGACGGAGAACAAAATACAGGGCAACTGCCACACCACAGGCAAGGACAGAAAAAATGAACTGTCTGAGCGACAGTCCAAAAAACATACTTTCCGTATAGTCACGGATTTCTTTATTTATCTTGACTTCCAATCATTCACACCTCCTTATCGCACTATATCGCTCTTTGTCTTAGGCGTTTTCTTTTGGGACGGATAGGGTATAAATTCTTCCTTTCCCTCAATGATGCTGTATTCAGAACGCAGGATTGGGTGCGTTTCTCGTTTTTGCCGCTGACGGATTAGTTCAATGGCTTCCTCTTTCGTCGGCGTACTTCCTTGCATTGTTCCGTCCTTAAAAACATAAAATCGTGTCATTGCTTCCTCCTTTACAAGCCCATCATTTCACGGACAACACGGTCTGCCATTTTGACCGCACCGACTAAGATGAGCATATTGAATACCAGTTCGCCTACATAGCTCCAGACCATTGACACCGCCGCCGCATCTGGATTGACCACAGGCGGAGCTGCGGCAAAGAGGGAAAAGATGATGCAGGCAAGGACAATGATTGCCCCTTCAAGGCAGACGGCGGAATAGCTTTTGATAAAGCTCTTGCCCACGCTCTGGCTTGGCTCTCCCGCAAAGGTAGATAAGGGAACAGGGGCAATGGCGGTGTAAAGGTAGAGTTTGAAAAATCTGCCGTACACCGACATAATCATAATAAACGACTGCACCGTGATAAACAGACCGCCAATGAGCGTGACCGCCCAAAGTGGGATACTCTCAAAAAAGCCGCAGTCCTCAACGGCGGTTACAATCTCTGACGGCAATACCGTCTGCTGCGCCGAGCCGAAGCCTGCGGCGTTCATTATGGTGGAAATCAAGCCCTGTACAATGCTAAAGAGTGCCATCATAAGCTCCAGTCCGTAAGTGACCGCACCTTTGGCAAGGGCAAAGCGGATAAACAGTTTCAATGCGTGTTCGGGTTTCTTGACTTCTGCGAAGTTGCCGCAGGTACGCATTACACCTACCACAAAGAACAGTACCAAAAGGGCAAGCCCGATAGCCTGCACCGCACCGTGGATGTTCACGATAACGCTCCATATCGTACCGCCTTTGAATTGCTCTGGGGATTGGGTAATGAGCTGCCATATCTCGGCTAACTTTTCATTCCAAGTGTTCAGAGCGTTCTCTAAATTCTGGACTACCCAGTTATCAGACACATAGACCACCTCCTGTTTTCTCTGGGTTATTGCCTATCTCCACATCACTTATGACCTCGTTGCCCCATACATCCCAACCGTCTGCTTTCCTGCGGGCAAACAGCTCCAACCGTGGCAGGTCGCCCATAAGCGCAAGGATTTTTTCTCTGGATTCATCAGGCTTCTGGCTATGCTCACGAAGGGGGCTGATAATAAACTGATGCACTCGGTTGGACTGCCTGTGCGGTTTTCCCTTTGTGGCAAGCAGACAGATTTCCGCATTGCCCCTCGTCCAGAAGCCCAGACCGTAAAACCATCCTTTGCCGCTTTTGTTCTGCTTCAGCCAGACAAAAGCAACCGATTTATACTGAAAGCCCCACGCCTTTATGACCTGCAACGCTTCGGGCAGCTTCGGGAAGGTCGCCCATAAAAACAGCACACAGTCCTCGTCTGCCAGTTCCGATACATTCAAGCTGCAAATATCCTCAACGCTCATAGTGGAATAATGGGTTTCCGCCGCACCTTGCACTTTTGCTCGGTCATACCTCCACGGCGGGTCGGCATAAATAATGCTGTATTTCTTTATATTCTCGATAACTTAACCACCTCCAGTAAGGAATAGCGGGGCAAGTTCCGCACTCGGCGGATCTGCCCCGTTATTCCTGTGTTTCATTTGTTTTTTACTGTTCTTATCAGCCTGTGATAAGAGTCAAAATCTCCTTTGCAAAGGTAATGACAACGCCGCCCGCAAGGGTCAGAAAACCGTTCGCTCTCTGGGACGGGTCGTGGGACTTGAGCGACAAGCCCACCTGTACGATACCAAAGCCGAGCATAATCATACCCACAGCCCGTACCAGACCGAAGATAAAGTCGGAAAGGTTATCGACTACGGTAATCGGGTCGCTGGCGGCAAAAGCGGTTACAGAGCCGCCAAGCACAAAGGTCACAGCCATTACCGCCATGCAGTAAAAGCGAAAACCTTTCTTGACTTTGCCTGTCATCGGCAGCTTGGTGGTGTTCTTCTGAGTGTCATTCTTCTTGAAAAGTTTCATAGGGTAAGTCCTCCTTAAATTTTGAATATTTCTTCTAAGTCCTCCTCGGACAGAAGCTCATAGGATGTGCTGACAGCCTGCATCTTCACAGCGTTCTTTGGAATATCGCTGTCAAACACAAGGGTTGCGACAGCCTGCGTCGGCTCGCCGTGCAGATACGGCGGCGTTCCTCCGTCAGTTGTCAGTTTCAGATTAGGATGCTTTAAGATGTCAAACTTCAAATCCATGACAGGACGCTCCCCACGGATAAATAAAAGTGCGTAGCGGTTATCAAGCATACGCACTTCATCTGGGGTCAAAAGCTCACGCCCCGATATTTGATAGTTGGTGGAGTAGTTTCCGCTTCGCCCAGAGCTTTTCCCATAGGTGTTCGTATCAATGGTTTCTTTGCCTAACAGCTCCGACACATATTTGTGGGTACTCTGTTCATTGCCGCCCAGATACAAAAACTCATCGCAGTTGCCGACGATGCTTTCCCATTGCTTCTCAAACAGGGCTTTAAGCTGCGCCAGATTTTGCAGGATGATACTGACCGACACACCTCTTGACCTCATTACAGAGAGTATCTTGTCGAAGTCATCGGGCAGCGAAACATTGGCAAACTCGTCCATGATGAAATGGCAATGCACGGGCAGGCTGCCGCCGTACTTGTGGTCGGCAAGATAAAAAAGCTGTTGGAAAAGCTGCGTGTATAAAATCGACACAAGGAAGTTAAAGCTCGTGTCATTGTCTGGTATCAGAGCGAACAGAGCGACTTTTTTCTCCCCCAGAGATGGCAGGTCAAGCTCATCGGTAGCAGTCAGAGCCGCCACGCTCTCAAGGTTGAATTTTTCAAGCCTTGCGGCAAGGGTTATCTGGATGCTCTTTAAGGTCTTGGCACTACCAGAGTGATAATCCTTGTAATACTTCACGGCGATATGCTCTGGGTTTTCCATCTCCAGACGGTCAAACAATTCGTCAAGGGGACTGATATAGCTGTCGTCATCCTCTTTGACTTCTCCTGCACGCAGAAGCTCCATAACCATCGGAAAATTCTGCTCGTCCTTTGGTGCTTCGTATTTCAGATAGAACACCAGAGCCAGAAGCAGCATACTCGCCGCCGTATCCCAGAACGGGTCTTGCGACTGGCTTCCTTTGGGCGTGGTCGCCTTGAAGAGATTGGTCACAAGCCTTTGCACATCGTTATCGCTTTTCAGATAGACAAAGGGATTGTAACAATGGCTCTTGTGCATATTGATAAGGTCAAGAACACGCACCTCATAGCCTTTCTGCTCCAAAAGACCGCCTACATCTCGGACGATTTCGCCCTTTGGGTCTAACACCACCATTGAAGTGTTGCATTGCATGGCGTTGGGCTTGCAAAAGAAGCGGGTTTTTCCCGCCCCAGAGCCGCCGCAGCAAAGAATGTTCAAGTTTCGGCGGTGCTTTTTTCCGTCCAGACCGATGCGGACATTTTGAGTTAAGAGCTTATTGGCAAATGGGTCTTTGTCCCTGTACTTTTTGTTGATTAGACCTGCGTTGCCCCATTTTGCAGAGCCGTGTTCCTCACGCTTGCGGTAATTCCTGCGGGTGGAATAGTAGATACCGATACCCATACCGTAGGCAAGCAAAAAAAGAAGGACAGTTTTCAGGCTGTCCTCACATACCGTTATCTCAAACGGACGATTGATTGCTGTAGACAGGTTTTCGATGATTGCCACCAGACCGCCGCCCACATAGGGCGCAGTCAAGAGGGCAGCCCACACCACGGGAAGGATACCGCAGGCGGCAAGGATTAGGCTCGTTTTCTGGTCGTTATCGTTCCTCACGGCATTTGCAGGGCAGTACCCTGACCTTTCGGCTCGGAGCTTCGGATACCTTGATAATCAAATCGTCCACAGGGTCGGTGGGGCGTTCCTCCTGTAGCTGCTGTGTCCGCAGGGTGTTTAAGGCATTGATGACGATATTCTTGTCGTATCTGTCCAATGCCAGATGATAGCGTTCTTCTTTCATAGGCGATACCTCTTATCGGCGTTCCTGCTCTTTGTTTCGGGCGGGTTTATTCTTTTCAAGGCTCTTATACATCTCGCTCTGGATTTCTCCCAGAACATCACGCATAGAGCCAAGCTCGCTTTTGAGTGCCTGTGCGTCCATTCCCTCATACTCCTTCGGGAGTTTGTCGAAACGGAACGCCCTTGTATCCACGCCATAGCGGGAGCTGACCATATAGGCAACGCAGAACGCCTTGAAGTCGGACGCATCTCGGCTCTCGTTATGCTTGAAATCAAAGACTGCCGCCGACACTTCCTTTGCCATGCTCACAAAGAGCTGTTGTTCGTTAAGCCCCGTCTTGATAAAGATGGTCTGCTGTTCGCTGTCATAAAAGGCGGGCAGCTCAAGGTCATCCACGGGCTGAAAACCGACAGGGCTTGCGTCAATCATCGCCGATACAAGCTCACGCATTTCTTTCTGCTCCTGCGGCGGCTGTCTGTTCGCTGCCGAAGTGTCGGAAATGTCATAGACCTCCTTTGCGTTGTAGCCGACAGCTTTTGTGCCGTCCTCACGGGTATATTCCTTGCCCGGCTCAAGGATGATGACTTTCTCTGCGTCTTTGTTTAGATAGACACGGCTCTGTTTCCATGCAGCCTTATCCTTTAATGAAACAGCGTCTGGCATCTGGGCAGATACCAAGATAGCGTTATTGACAGAATAGCGGTCAAAACGCCCCTGCACCTCAAGGTATTTCTGAAAGGCGTCGCCGCCTGTCGCCATCTCGGCACAGGTGTTGTCAATCAGCGCATAGGCTTCGTTTCTCTGCGCCTGCTTCTGGGCTGCCCATTCTTCTTTGTTGAACGGCTTGCTGCCGCCAAACACATCATAGATACTCATTATCTTGCTCCTTTCGATTTTTTCGGTTTCTTCCGTCTGGCAGGCTGTTTATACTCTGTCTTTTGGGCAGGTGCTTTTGCCTTATCGGAAGATTTGTCTTTGTTAAGAGCCTGCGAAGCATCCTTTTCCTGCTCCTTGCGGCTCTCCTTGATTTTCCGCAGTTCTTCCTTGACCGACGGCTTTTCCGTCTTATTCAAAGTAGCCCCCTCTGCGGATTTGCTTTGCTTCTCTGAGGTAGGCTCGGACAGAGGGGATTTTTCTGTCTTTGCCACCGAGGGGTTTGGGGCGTTTTCCTCTTTCTGCACAGGCTTTCCCATAAGAGCGTCCAAGAGCTTATCCTTTTCCGTCTTTTCCTGTACACCGATGTCTGGCTCTGGCATCTCGGTCTTGCCGTCTTTGGATTTCTCCGCTTCCTGCACAATGGTGGCAGTATCCACCGACGCTAAATTGAAGCGTTCCACGATACGGCTGATTTTCGATGCGTCCTCGGCTCTGGCAATCACATCCACGATGGCGTTGGGGTCTTTGTTCTTTCGGTCTGCAAGGACGCAGTAAAGAACGCCGTACCTCTTGGCTTCCTGCGTAAACTTTTGCAGGTCGCCACGCCTGACCGTAAAGACCTTCAGCTCCTTGCCAGAACGGAGCATATTGGTGAGCCTTGCTTTTCCTTTGGTTTTCTTTTCTTCCTTGAGAATGGTGTAGAGCAGGATAGCGATATTCTTCGCACCTGCGCCTGTGATTTTGGCAGCGACCTCAAATCCCTCCAAGCTCATTCGGACGATTTGCTCTGCCGCTTCGCCGCCTGTGTTCATGTTTCATCAGCTCCTTTCGTTTGGTTTCCTGTTCTTCTGCCCGAATAGTCTGTAGCTTTTCTTTCAGGACACCGCTTCGGACTTCGATACCCTCGCACAATCTGACCTCCTTTCGGATAGTATTAAGCCGCCCTGTTATCTCGGATAGCTGTGCCTTGACCGCCTCTTTTTCTTCGCCGCCTGCTTTGCGGGAGAGGGAGTAAAGCCCCTTGCGCTTTGCGGTCAGCTCCGCCTGTTCCGATAGAAGGGCTTCTTTATATGACAAAAGCTGCTCTGCGGTGTCAATGTGACAACGGCATAGCAGCCTTGTTTCCTTTGCGATAGCGTCCATCTTCATAAGGTCGTCTTTTAGAAGATAATGGAGCTTCGCATAATTTTGTTTTCTGCCTTTTGGCAGGATGCCGAGCTGATAGCAGTAATGGAGATACAGCCCACGCAGTCCGCCTATCTTGCGGGCATTCTTTAGCGACCCTTTGACACGGTAGACCTGGACTTCCTTTGCGGACTTGGCAAACTGTGAAAATCTGACCGCATAGGAGTTTTCCTTGATACGCTCCACGATGCGGTCATTGGTATAATCCTCGCCGAGCTTATAGAGCCTTTTCGGTCTTTGCCAGCCTTTCCCGATAATCGTCCAGTATTTGCGGTTAGGGTCGAAACTCACACGGTAGCCCATCTGCGACAGCTCACGGTCAAAATCTTTCAGCGTAAAAGATTTGCTGATAGCTTCATCCACCGCCTGCCTTGCCACCGTATCTCTGGTGGGAAGTCCCTGCTTCTCGGCTTGGTACAGGGCATAGGGCTTTTTCCTGCCGCTTGGATGCTCAATGACAGAGAGGGCATACGCACGGCACAGCTCGTCGGAGCGTTTGCGGAGCAGCCGCAGATTTTTCTTGTTGTCGTGGTAATGCTTCCCGTCGGCAAAGGATACGGAATTTAATACAAAGTGATTGTGCAGGCACTCGGTATTCAAGTGGGTGGCAACAATCACTTGAAACCTGTCGCCCCACATACGCTCGGCAAGTTTGACGCCGACCTCGTGAGCCTGCTCTGGCGTGACCTCGCCTGCCTTAAAACTCTGGAAGCCGTGGTAGCAGACAATCTCACTTTCGTCCTGCCATTGTGCTTTCGTTATCATCATCTCGTCCCTTGCCGTGGCAGGGTCGCAGTTGACGCCTGTGACAAAAAACTGTTTCTCCGTCTTTTCGCCGTTGGTGGCATACTTCATCACATCGCCCAAAGCCTGCAAGTCACTTTCCGTGTATTTGGGGTTAGCGGTCTTTTCTGGATTTTCGGCATAGTCGATGGGGTGGTCGAGCCTGCCACGCACATCCCATATCTCGCAGACCGCCATTAACCTGTCTGCCTTTTGGGGAGCAGATAGCTTTTGCTGACCTCCAGACGGAAATCATTCCACCGCTTGGCTTCCTCACGTAGCATGGGTGCGTCCACAAAGTCAAGGGCGTTGGCTTTTGCCGCAAGCTGATTGATGCGGTTGCCGATAGCCGACAGCTCCCGCATTATCTGGTAAAACTCTGGGTCTGGCTTCTCACAAAGCCGATAGCCCATCAGCATGGAGCGAAGCAATGCTTCCTTAGACCGCCCAGACCTCGCCACAAGCCCATAGAGGTAGGCGGCTTCCTCGTCATTCAGACGGAAAAGTATCTGCACATTTCTTTTTCGCATCGGCATCCTCCTTTCTCTCGGAGAGCCTGTTAATTTGAAGCAGGCACATCGTGACAACTCCCATAAGGCTGCCGAGCATCGTGCCGATGATAAAAAACAGTAACTCACTCATTCTTGTAAACTCCTTTCTTATCGGGGTATTAGGGGCTGCCCCCTAACAAGCGAATTTGTTTCCATCGCCAGATGGATAATCAAATTCAGTGCTTGGTAAGACATTGCTTAGTCCTCGTCCTCCAGACGGCACTCTCCACACATCGGGCAGTAGTAGGGACAGCCCGAACAATCCTCGTGCTGCAAACACTCGTCCTCGTCCTCATCATACGCTTCCTTTTCCTTTGCGGCTTCTTCAGCTTCGACCTCAATGGCAGCCTCGCCGCCGATAAAATCCTCGTCGGAAAAGTCGATAAGGTCGGTATCAAACAGCACGATTTCTATCTTTCTTTTGGCATCTTCGGGGCTGTCGGCACAGACGGAAACGGTCTTTTCATAGTGTCCTGTAAGGGTAACATCATACTTTTTCATTGGATAATTCCTCGCTTTCATTCTTAAAATCGGTTTGGTTTTTGGTGTCTGGGTGGGAAAAATCAGCGGACAATCAACGGGCATCACTCCTTTCACGGGCAGACTTTGGTCTTTCAATCCCCAGATAGGACATTAAAAAATCGTTGACATCCTTGCCGATGGGCGGCGGTGCGTCAACGATTTCATAGTCTTTCTGCAACAACACTTTCAAGGCTTCGGTGCATCGCCTTCCTGTGCTGTCATTGTCTAAGTGCAGAAACAGGGTCTTGATTTGCGGGTTTGCTTTCAAAAATGTGGAGAGGGCAATAGGGATGGTACTGTCTTTTATCTCTTTCTTTGGCTGATATACGCCCGACAAAGAGAGCAGATTTTCCGCACGATAGTCCTTGCCCTCGCATTTGAGATAGGTGGCATAGGACAGTAAATCAATGGCGGCTTCAAATAAATGCACCTTGTCCGTTGGCTCTCTTGCCAGAAGTCGGAACGAATACCGTTTGTCGCTGCCCGATGCATCTAAACGGAAATCTCCGCCAAGCCCTCGGTAGGCGGCATATCTGGGTACACCTTTTTCGTCCTTGCCCACAAATACAGCGTTGTGGTATCGCCCTGCACTCTCAAAGAGGATGCCCTCGTCAATGCACTCTCTGATAATCTGCAAGTCAATCCCACGCCCGAACAGGTAGCTTATCACTCGCTCACTATTCGGATACCTGTCGGGTAAGAGCAGCACTTTTTCCTTTGGCTCTTTGGGAGCAGGGGGCGGCGGCATATAGGAAAACTCCCTGCCTGTTAAGATTTCAATGCTCTCCATAAAGCCGAAGCCTCTGACCTTCATCAGATAATCAAGTGCCGACACACCGCCGAAGCCCCTTGACCACCAGTACCACTTGCCGTTGGAAATCTTCAGGCTGTCGTGTTCGGCGGTGCAGTACACATTGGTCGTGCCTTTGACTTTTACAAGATTGCTCGGCTCGCAGTCCCTAAGATAAGTCAAAAGGTCAATCTGCCTTGCCTGCTCGATGACCGCAGGGTCAAGGGGTACATAGGGTCTGTTGCTTCTCATTCAAATAAAATCACCTCCGTAAAATGAATTTAGCCGAGGGGCTTATCGTGAGATAAACCTCTCGGCTATGTAAAAGACGGCATCAGCTTCACGCCAACGCCGCCGTTTCTTCGGTCAGCCCGTTATAAAATTCCTGCTTTTTTCAGATAACCTACGCTGTCATAGCAGCCACGGAAATAAACCGATTGCAATTCCATATCCGTGAGCTGATTTTTTAATTCCATTATCTTGATAAGAGCCGCACATTCTTCTTTGGAAAGCTCCGCCGCCTGCTCGCTGTCACACACGCCTAAGACGGCGGGATATTTTTCATACAGGCTCTCAATCTCATCCGACAAGGCTTTATATGCCTCGTTTTCTTTGGGGAGCTTTGCGATAACAGAGCTTAAATATTCATTGAAAATACTGCTGTGGGCGTCTACAAAGGTTTCAAACTGAAATTCTAAAGACATTTTCTTCACACCTCCGACTGTTCAATCTGTTACCATTATACTGCCCACTTTTCAGCAATACAAATGTGCAAATGAAATTATCGCTCACGGTCTGCGGATTTTCTTTCAGGTAGTTCATTCGTTTCCTCTGGCTCTGCGTCAAGCACCGCAGGGTCTTTCTTATCCAAATTCAGCTCGATATTTAAGGCATTAAGCCGTTCGGTTTTATCTTTCAGCTCTTCCTCAAAGGCAAACGGCTTTGCCAGTTCTTCCTTTGCGTTCTCAAGCTGTGAGAGGATTTCCGTCCGTCTGGTCTTGGCAGCCTTCAGCTTATCGGGTATGCGGGCAATCTCGTTTTCAATTCGGGTAAGGTTGCCCAGAGCATCAGAGCCTAACTCTACCTTGTGCTTTGTTTTTCCGCAAAGGTTAAGGCAGTAATGAGCGTCGAGCGTATCGTAATAAATCTCCATTCTGAAGCTACGGTAACTGCCAATTTCCATAGGCTGCGACATTGGATATTCCTTGCAGATTGCAAGGAGCATTTGTCCTGCGTCGGCTTTCTCTGCATAGGTTTTACCCTTTAAGGTCATCGGGCAGAATTTATCCTCGCCTTGTGGCTTGTGCTGTTCGGCAAGAGCCGTGTCGCTTTCATAGCCGATAATTCGCTCCTCGTACTCTTTAATCGTCTGAGGATAGTATTTGAGTATCCTATCCTCAAGGTCGTAATGCTCGGAAAGATAGCTTTGCTTTAGTGTGCGGAGCTTGGCGACTTGTATATCTAAATCCATTTTTTCTTTGAAACGGACATCGCCTGTGGCAAGCATCTTGACCTCCGCAAAAGAGAGGGCAACCTCGTCCACATCCTCGGCGGAACGGACAGGGCTTTTGCTCGTCATTATCTGTGAAATGAATTTCTGCTTGCTTTCCACCAACTGATAGAGATAGGCGTCAAAGGTCTGTTCGGTCACATAGCGGTAAACATCAACCTCTGAGAACATATTGCCTTGCCGTTCGATACGCCCCTGCCTCTGCTCAAGGTCGCTTGGTCGCCACGGGCAGTCTAAATTGTGAATGGCGATGAGCCTATCTTGGACATTTGTGCCTGCTCCCATTTTCGGGGTAGAGCCTAACAGTACACGCACCTCGCCGCTTCGCACCTTGCCGAACATCTCTTTTTTCTGTGCATCGGTAGTGGCTTCGTGGATAAACCGCACCTGCTCGGCAGGAACGCCACGGGCGATGAGCTTTTCACGAATATCGTCATAAACATTGAATGTGCCGTCATTCTTCGGAGTGGAGAGGTCGCAGAAAATAAGCTGCGCCGCCTTTGTGTCGGCGTGTTCCTCCCAGATACGATACACATTGTCGATACAGGCGTTGACCTTGCTGTTTGGGTCATCGGGCAGCATCGGGTCAATCATTCTCTGGTCAAGAGCCAATTTACGCCCATCATTTGTGATTTTGAGCATATTGTCGATGTTCGGCTCTACAAGTCTTGCCCTTACTTTTTCGGCTCGTTTAGCAAGAGAAGCCACCATTTCGGTCTGTATCTCGCTCGGCTTGGTTTTGATATTGTGGTAATTTACCTTTGGTACGGGCAGCTTTAGCATATCGGCAGTCTGTATATCCGCCACCTCACGGAACATCAGCATCAGCTCTGGCAGATTGAAAAACTTTGCAAATCGGGTCTTGGCTCGGTAGTTTGTACCCTCTGGGGCAAGCTCTAAAGCCGTGACCGTTTCTCCAAAGGTGGAAGCCCAAGCATCAAAATGCTGTAATCCATTTTGGGAAAGGGTGTCATACTGCAAATACCTCTGGACGGAGTAAAGCTCCACCATTGAGTTGCTGACAGGCGTACCCGTTGCGAATATCGTGCCACGGCTGCCTGTGATTTCGTCCAGATAGCGGCACTTCATAAAGAGGTCGCTTGATTTCTGGGCTTCAGTCTGGGCGATGCCGCCCACATTCCGCATCTTGGTATAGAGGTAGAGGTTTTTATAAAAATGGCTCTCGTCAATGAACAGGCGGTCAATGCCGAGCTGTTCAAAGTCAATCACATTATCCTTCCTCTTGGTATCATTGAGCTTGTCGAGCTTTGCTTTTATCCCTTTTCGGGTTTTCATAAGCTGCTTGACCGTGAACTGTTCGCCCTTGCTTGCCTGCACATCGTCTATACCACGCTCAATATCGTCGAGCTGCCTTTGAAGCTGCTCCCTCTGGCGTTCAATGCTCATCGGGATTTTTTCAAACTGCGAATGCCCGATGATGACCGCATCATAATCGCCTGTTGCAATCCTGCCGCAGAACTTTTTGCGGTTAGCCGTTTCAAAATCCTGCTTGGTAGTAACGAGAATATTGGCAGAGGGGTAAAGCCGCAAATACTCGGAAGCCCATTGACCGACCAGATGATTTGGCACAACGAACATAGATTTTTGACACAAACCGAGCCGCTTGCTCTCCTGTGCGGCGGCGACCATTTCAAAGGTTTTGCCTGCGCCTACCTTGTGTGCAAGGAGCGTATTGCCGCCGTAAAGGATATGGGCGATAGCGTTGACTTGGTGGGGTCTTAGGGTAATCTCTGGGCTGATACCGCCGAAAGTGATATGCCTGCCGTCATACTCACGAGGTCTGGTGCTGTTAAAGGTGTCGTTGTAATAGCGGACAAGGCGGTTTCTGCGTTCTGGGTCTTTCCATATCCAATCTGCAAAAGCCTGTTTGATAACTTCCTGCTTTGCCTGTGCCGCCGTGGTTTCCTTATGGTTGAAAACTGCTTTTTTGTTGCCGTGTTCATCATAAACATAATCGAAAATACGGGTGTCACGCAGATTTAAGGTGTCCTCAATAATACGATAGGCGGAAGCCCTCTTTGTACCGTAGGTGCTATCCGCCTTGACATTTCCGTAATCGGAACTCTTGTTTTCGATAAACCAATCGCCGTTGTATGGGGTGTACCGCACCTTAATCCTGCCTGCGGCGTGGCTCGAGGGTGTGAGCAGCTCCATTACAAACTGCTGTATATCCTCCTGCGGTATCCAAGTCGTACCCAGACGGACAGAGATTTCAGCCGCCGATAGGTCTTTGGGAATAACCTGTTTCAGAGCTTCGGCGTTGATTGCATATTCTGGCTCGGTCTTTGCCGCTATCTGTGCAACCGTCAATTTTTCTCTTACATTTCCAGAGAGGTATTCATCGGCGGTCACATACCTTGCAGGCTCGGCGTTTGGTACTCGGAAGATTACGCCATGCAATTCGCTAACGATTTCCTCCTGCGTTTTGCCTGTCAGCTTCGCCATATAGCCGAGGTCAACACGGGCTTTTTCTCCAATGGAAAGGGCAAGGGCTTCGCTTGCGGTTTCAACCGAGGTAACAGCCCGATGCGGCTTGATAGTCCTTTTAGAGAACATATCCGCTTTACGCTTAAAGTTGCCCTCATCATCAAGCACCTCTAAGGAGCATAAAAGGAAATAGCTCTCATCGGAAGCAAAGGCAAGGTAGTTTCCACGGTTATTGATAAGCCCGTACTTTGCCGTAAAAGCGTCGTACAGGCGGTTTAGGTTTTCCTGCTCCGTGCTTATCAGCTCATCGGAGCAGTCGTTTGTCTGGTAATCAATGAGCTTGCGAACGCAACCTCGAATTTCCAAAAGCCCTTTGATACGGTTTTCTGCCGTCATTGATACGGCGGCAGGGGTCATACGGTCATTCTCTCTAAAGTAAACCTTGCCATCTACCAGAGTATAGGAAAAGTTGCGTACATTGGGGTCGGCAGGGATAGAAATGTCCTGCTCGTCTGAAATCTCGTCAATCTCATACTCTGGTATCTCGCCGTTAATATTCTGTACCGCCTTGTGAAGCTGCTCAGATAACGGAGTATCGGTGTTCGCTTTACAGGCAGCGTCCATACCGAAACGGCTGCTTTCCATTTGCATTGTGCCAAGCACCATTTCGGGGTGCTGCACAAAATAGCTGTTCATTGTAACGCCGTTCTCATCGGTATCAAGGTGTACCCACTCTGGCTCTACATCAATCATACGGTCACGCTTTTGCAAAAAGAGTATATCGCTCGTGACCTCTGTGCCGGCATTGGCTCGGAAAGTATTGTCTGGCAATCGGATTGCACCTAACAGCTCGGCTCTTTGGGCAATATATTTCCGCACCTCTGGGCTTGCTTTATCCATTGTACCCTTAGAGGTAATGAACGCCACCACGCCGCCTGCACGAACTTTATCGAGAGCTTTCGCAAAAAAGTAGTCGTGGATAAGGAATTTCTGTCCCGCATAACGGCTGTCATTGACACGGAAATCCCCAAACGGCACATTGCCAAGCACCACATCAAAGTGGTCGTCTGGCAGCTTCGTATCCTCGAAACCCTGCACGGCGATGTTGGCTTTCTGGTAGAGCTGCTTCGCAATCCTGCCTGTCAGAGAGTCAAGCTCCACGCCATAGAGCTTTGCGCCTGCCATCTTTTCGGGGAGCAGACCAAAGAAGTTGCCCGTGCCGCAGGACGGCTCCAAGATATTTCCCTGTGAAAAGCCCAGACGGTCAAGCACCTCATACATGGCTTTAATGACAACGGGCGGGGTATAAAAAGCGGTCAGGGTGGACTCCATCGCCGCACGGTATTCCTCTGGGGAGAGGTTTCCGTAAAGCTCGGTAAACTCATCCGCCCACGCCGCATTGTTCTCGTCAAACGCCATAGACAGACCGCCCCAACCAACATACTTTGCTAAGATTTCCTGTTCTTCGGGTGTGGCAAGGCGGTTTTCAATCTCAAGGTCGTGAAGCGTCTGGATGGCAGCGATGTTATTCTTAAATTTCTCTTTTGCCCCGCCCACGCCCAGAGCGTCATCGGTAATACGGTAATTGCGGCGGTCAGCAGACGGAGCAGGGGCATCTATATTTTCTTTTTCGGGTGGTAATGTTTCCTGCTCCAAGAGCCTGCGGACATAACCGATTTTCTCCACACGGTTGATAGGAAAACCTACATTATTCTGGAAAGTGACATCTCGAAGCGACACATCGCCGCTGATTTCCCCGACACGCTCAACCACATATCGGCGGTTATCAAGGACGATTTCTTTTCCGATAAGGTCAGTATCGTCCTGTGTCACAGGCACAGCGTTCTGTTTTGCCCGTTCTACATAGAGCCATTCCTCGGCTTCTTTATCAGCGACAACCTTTCTGACCTTCAAAAGCCCTGCCTGTGCTTCTTCCTCTGTCGGGTAGGTCAGTACCTTGCCGTCATTATCCGCATAGTATTCCTCACGGATATTATCCCAGATAGCATACACATCTTCGGGGTCTGGGAACGCATCAGAGGTCAGTATCACTTCAAAGCGTTCCTCTGGCGGCTCGGTTTCCTGTTCGGCAGCAATCCTTTCGGCTTCGGCAATCATTTCCGCCACCGCAGGATTTTCCTTTGTTTCCTCGGCAGGCATAAACCATTCCTTCTCAAAGGACAGTATCTCGGCAAGCAGCTTTTCGTCCTCTGGCGTCAGCTCGGTATGCTGTTCCAGATAGGGGATAAACACATCACGCCCGAAACGCAGGCTCTCCATCTTTTCTCGGTAGTAATCCTCGCCCTGTTTTTTCCACTCTGGGATAAACGGGCAGGACGGAGAGAGGGAGTAATCGTAAAAGTTTTTGATATGGGCAATCAAATCGCCCTCGCCGTCCCCGATGTCAAACCGTCCTTCATAATGGAAGTCCTCGCCGTCAATGACAGCGGAGATTTCAAAGTCGGTCTTATGATACCATCCGACCTGTTTGCTTTCGTCCTCCCGTTCACGGTGCTGCTTTTCGTCCAGAACGCCAAGCAGCTTATTTCCAAGCGCAAAGCTGAGATTGGTAAAACGGTCATTCAGCTCCCTGTCATAAAAGCAGGGATGCTCGGAAAAGCCGATAGCAAGGTCTAAACGGTCTGGCTGTTTCTCGGCGGGTGTTGTTTTCTCCTGCCGTTCCGTCACAATTACTTTCAGATGGTCGTTTGCGGGATTTTCCTTTAACTTTTCCTCAAAATCGGCTCGGCTGTATTCCTTGCCGAACAACGGAAACTCTACATTACGCAGGGATACGGCATTTTCATCAAAAGCGGAGATTTCATATTTATCCGCACCGATATATACCACATCGCCCTCGTGACAGAGATAGTGCATCGGGTGCAGCTCCATAAGCTCCTGCGAAAAGCGGTAGGCATTGCTGCGGCTGTAAACATCCGCTGTTTTCCATTGCACCTGTGAAAGAAAATCGAGAAGCTGCTGAACGGTGGCAGGGTCAGATAAATGCTGTTCCATCTGCTTGTCGGTCACATCGGTAAGGTCGCTCCGTTCTACATCGGATAACAGGTCTTTTTCATATCCATCCAAGTCACGGATAAAATCAGACAGGCGCAGGGCAAGGCTGTCCCTTTTGTCGGCAGGCGCAAGTTCCCTGTGGGCTTCGATAAACCTCTGGTGTGAAAGTTTCCTCTGGGTGTCGATTTCGTACTGCGGGGCTTCGACGCTTTCCAGAAAGTCGGCGTAATGGTCTTTCTCTTTGGCATTCAAATAACGGTTATTCTTAATCAGCTCACGCAGCCGTTTTTCCACCTTCGACCAACTAAGCCGCAGGTCTGGATTGGTATATGAGCCATACTTTTCAATACCGATGCTCTTGCTGTCGTACCATCTGCCGCCCCTCGTTCCGTCTGGGTAATCGTGTGTGCCGCCGCCTGTGCCATATTCATTTTTGAGGAAAGCGATATTGCTTTTGCTGTCCTCATTCTTCTGGAATTGGCGGTAGATACGGTATTTACCGTCCTGAAAACCACTTCCTCTTACCAGAACAGAGTCAATATCCTCCTGTGAAACGGAAAAAGCAGAGGACTTTTCATCCTCTGCCTGCGTCATCATTTCTATCTGCTGTTCAATGGTCGGGAGATTGGCGTTGACCTCCTCCTCGGTGGCAACGCTTAACGGTAAATCAGTTCCGTCAGGATGACTTCCTCCGCTTGGCTGCGGATGTTGTTCATCAGACCGAGCCATTGCATCGGGGCTTTCTCCTTCAGTTCCTCCGTCACGCCCTGCTCCTGTGAAAGCCGCTTCGTCAGAAGCTCCAACCTCGTAAGCGCCGCCTGCTCCGTCTGGTGCAGGTGTTCGTTCAGCCTGCCCGCTGTCAGCAGGTTGAGGTAGGTCACTCGTTTGTGCTTCTCCAGATAATCCCTGTGCATCAAAGCGTATCTGCCAAGCGGAAGCTCTGGCTCTGTCGGTAATGTGAGGTCGGGAATAAGATAATCCCCCTGCCTGCTGTAAGTGATTTCGTTCATTATTTCCACTCCTTTCGGGTTGTTTCCTGCCTGTATCATAGCGGTTTTCGGATGGCGGCGCAAAGGTGCGGTTTTGCCCTCTGGCTTCCATTTGCACATTTCGGATAGCGGCGGAGATTTCACGAAGTGCCATTTCCGATATGTCGCTGGCGGCAATCCCGATGGCGTTTAGGGTCTGGGGCGTGTTGAAATTTACAATGTCGGCAAAATCCTCACGCTCAAAATGGGCTTCCGTATCTATCCCGCATCGGCTCATCAGCATATACGCCACGCTGTTTACCGTCAGCCGCCTGTAGATAACTTCGATGTTGTACTCGTCAAGCTCCTCTAAAAAGCTGTCTTGGGTGGCGTCCTGAAGCTGTGACAGGTAATCGGGGAGATTGTCCTCCACGGCGTTTTCGGCAGTCCTCATAAGAGCCTCCGACAAGTCCGTTTCCTCCAAATCCCCGAAGCGGTCAGAGAGCCGTTCCATTACCGCCTGCCCGTAACGCTCCTCCATCCGCCATATCGGAACGGCACGGCTGCCATAATAGCCTTCATGGGTATCGGATATATCAAAGTAATATTTCAGCGTGTTCCTGCGCCCTTTCGGGTCAAACACCGCAATGCCTTTGCTGTCTTTGTTTACCCAACGCTTAAAAAGCCTGTTCCAAGTGCCAAGCTCCGCCACAGCAGTAGCATCGGGGCGTTGGGCATAGATTAAGAGCTGTTCGTCAAAGCGGCACTTATAGTTGCGGCAGGCAGAGGACAGAAACGCCTGCCACGCCTGCGGGCTTTTCGCAACCGACACGCCTGTGCGCCGATACAGCTCCGTGATTAGCTGATACTTTGCAGCCATTTTCTTTTACACCTCCTTGTTCGTCCGCCCCGCCGTTAAGCAGGGGCGTAGCCGATTTTATTTCGTTTCATCCGTGCAATGAAGTCGGTCAGGTCATACTCCACGCCGTCAATCACGGCACGGTTTTCGTCCACATAGCGGCAGAGGACGCATTGTGCATCCCCGTTGTCGTAAAACAGGCGAAGGACGCCGCCGTCTGGGACGGAAACAACGACCTTGCCCTCATTATCCTTAAAAGAAATCATCCGTTTCTCACTCATTCGTACCACCGCCCAAAAAAGAAATGACCTTGTTTGCCTTAATGCTCTTTTGCAGGTCGTTGATAATCGAAATATCCGCCACCGTGATGCCCTGCATGGAGAGAATATCGTCCATCGTCATGGCGGCAATGGCTTTTTCCTCGGTAAAGCCTGCTTCAAAAACTTTGTTCAAAACCTTAATCACTTTCTGGTTGACTGCCATATCTCAATCCTCCTTTATCGCTCATAATCTTTATGCTTCGGAGCTTTCTGGGGCGGCTGCTCCATCGACTTCGGCTCATAGCTGTGTCCGTTCTGGTGCATACGCTCGGCAAACTCACAGATGTGATACAGGTTGCTGCCCACCTCGGTATGGTATTCGTCAATAAAACGGCAGATCTTTTCTGCCTTTTCGCCCCAAGCATAGGAAACAATGATTTTGCCGCCGTCTGGAATACGGAACAATTCTTTATAATGCGGGTCGATAAAGCGGATGCCTTTCTCGGCGTTGCCGATATGCTTATCCAACCATTCCTTTACATAGCAATAGCAGTAAAAGTTATAGTCGCCCTTTGTGGGATTGCAGCGAAGCAGAAAAGCGTGTTTGTCGGTATCTACACGAAAGCCGTACTTGGTGCAGTAGTTCCCCATAAAAGCGGCATCGGGATTTGCCCTTGCAAACGCCGCCATGTCACGGCGGTTATGCAAAAGCCCTTTGCCCTCACGAAGCGTATTGATAACCGTATCAAGCTCCGCCTTAAACTCGTCTGTTTTCCACTTGTCCCAATGGTCGTCCCAAGTGGTGTAAAAACTGCCGCCATCAGAGCCAAAATCCCCACGCAGATGTCCGATGCAGCCTGTCTGTCCCGCAATCTGCGTACTCTGGGAATAGGTGTATTTTTGTTCGGGCTGTGTCAAAGGTCGTATCTCCATCAGCGTTCCTCCCTGCTTTTCTGTTTTCTCTCTTTTTGCTGCTCCTTGATTTTTTCAAGTACTTCCTTTGCCCATTGGGGCATACATTCTGGCTTGATTTCTCCCAGAACATCGTACCTTTCCCATCTGGCTCTTTCTCCTGTGGCAAGGCAAGTGCCAAATACGGCGTTGCCCCTGCCACCTGTTGCACCGTTGCCGCCGTCTGCCAAGATAAGCTGATAGGCAGGATGCTGATATTCATAGCGTTTCGGCTCAGAGTTGATAACCACCACTTTGCCGACAATGCTGCTGTTGCGGTTGTCGGGAATACAATGCGCTTTGGTAAACACCGTCTTATCAAAGGGATATTGGGATAATTCCTCTTTGGTGCGGTCAATCTGTGACTGCACTCTGTCAACGAAAATCTGCATCGCTTCCAGATAATCGTCTGAAGCAACGGCATCCTTCGCCCACGCAGCACCAAGCGGATTGTGATAGTCACAGCAGCAGACTAAAAAGGGATACTGCTCGGCTTTATCCACGCCAAACACAACCTCTTTATCTCCGATATAGATGCTCTGTGTAATCTCGTAATTGCCGAGCATCCTTTTTTCCTCATTCATTCGGCTGCTCCTTTCTCCGTTTTTTCTCGTTCTGCTCGTCTAAGATTTTGCGGATACAGACATCGCAGAAAATAATAGACCCGCACTTATATCGGGGATAAGGGCAGGTCGTACAGTCATATTTCTTCTTATTATTATCAGCGTTCTCGGTCATTGTTGTTCCTCGGCTTCTTGTCGGGTTGGTTATAGGGCATACGGCACTCCCTCTGGTAGCGTTCATTCAGCTTTTCCCTTGCTTCGGAAAGCTGATTGCAGTAATAACCCCAGAAATAATCCGACCCGTCTTTACAGTACCAACACACATAGGGGTTGGGTGCTTTGGCGTTATGACCGATGACAAGCTCGTTTTTCCCGATAGTACAGCTCTCGATGATTTCATATCCGCCGTTTATGCGTTTTTCTTCGTCCATAGGCTACCTCTCATTCTTTGGCGTATTTCCTGTATTGGTGTTCCTTTTTGGCTCTGAGCTTCTGGATACGGACGCTGCCTAAAAGCTCTGGATGCTCCGCTTGCAGCTTGCGGCGTGTCCTGCCCACGCTCTCAAGGCTCGGCAAGCCCAGATAGCGATACTGCGACATCACTTCCGCAAAGGGCATCGCACCTGCGTCCTTGAGATAGCCGTTGCACACTTTGAGATACAGTACCATATCATCGTTTCTGGCTTCCTCGTCTTTTTCCAGAATGGCTCGTACCTTGCTTTCAATGGTTTTCAAATTCTGCATACATACCTCCACATATAGGAAAGGGGGCAGCCTTTTTCGACTGCCCCCAGACACTTTACTTGTTTTTACGGTTGCGGATGTTCAGCCAGACAGCTCCGCCTACAATGAACACCACAAGCACAATGGCAATAATCGTTTTCGTATCCATCTCTTAGTCCTCCTTTTTCTTCTTTTTCAGACCCACAACACAGAGAACGCCTGCACCGATAAGGGATGCCGCCGCAAGCCCGCCCCACAGGAACGGGTTGAAGTCATCGCCTGTTTTCGGGGTGTCACGCAGCTCGTTTTGCATCTGTACGATAGTCGTTGCGCCGACCTTGACCGTTGCCTGTTTCTCGGCAGGCAGGATATAGTTTGCCGATGCCTTATCGCTCACTTCGGAAATGTTGTATTCGCCGATACGCAGATTTTCAATGACGATTTCGCCGTTTTTATCGGTCTTAAAGGTCTGGTCATATCCGTTTGCACCAGTAATGCGGAAAGAGAAGCCCTCCACCTTTCCGTCAGAGGATGTCTTGACGATTTTAAGGCTGCCAGACTGCGGGGCGTTGACAAAGCCTTTGCCTGCTTCGTTTTCCACCACATAGGTCTTGCCGTTTTCCTCAATGGATACGGTATAGACATTCTCATCAAGGACGAAGCCCTCTGGGGCGGTCTTTTCACGGACAAAGAATGTTCCGTATCTGAGGTCGTTCATCTGGTAGATGCCGCCGCCAAGCTCGGACATTTCCCCAAGCAGCGCATCCTCCTTGTCATATTCGCCGTTTCCGTTGGTGTCGGCAAAGACTTCAAAGACTGCGCCTGTGAGCTTGTTGTCGGGATAATCCTTATCCACTTTGGTAAGCTCGATATTGCCTGTAATAAATTCGTTCACAAGCTCGACTTCCACAACCTCGTCCACCTCGCCGATAGTCACGGGGATTTCTTCCTCGGAGAGTACAAAGCCCTTCGGACTTTCCACCTCACGGATAATCCAAGAGCCATACGGCACTTTGGCAAAAGAAAAACTACCGTCATCTTTGGATGTGGTAGTCTGTATAGCGTTTTCGGCTGTAAATTCCTCTGTTCCCGTTTTGAAGATACCGATAACAGCACCGCCTAACGCCTTGCCGTCCTCATCGGTTTTCTTTCCGTTTACAGAGCCGTAAATCAGCTTGTTTTCAATGGCTTCGCCGTCATTGGCTGCGATGTGAACAGAAGCAGCGTCCTGTCCTGCGTATTCAAAGTTTACAGGATATTTCGTATCGTTCACAAGGTAAGCGGAGTTTGCCGCAACCTCTTTTACATAGTAGTTTCCAATCGGCAGGTCGGTCTTGACTTCGCCGTTGCCGTTTTCATCCAGAGTGATAATCTCAATCAGACCATCGGCAGGGATGACCGTGCCGTCTGCGGCGGTCAGTTCGCTTTCCGCATACAGACCAAAGGCAACATCAAAGATTTCGCCGTTATTTCCCACGCCGAAGGCTTCGTCTGTTTCAAGGGTCTTTGTGAGGTTGATAACCACTCGCTGACGCTCGTTATAGAAGCCCGCAGAGGTTTCCGTCACGGCGATGTCCTGTCCCGCATAAACAAGCTCGGCGGTGCGGACTTCCGTATTTAAGACCATTCCAAACGGGGCTTTGGTTTCTCGGATTTCATATTTTCCAAGATAAAGTTCCTTTGATTTTGCCGTACCGTCCGTACCTGTAGTCACGGTATCTACCACCTCGCCCTTAGAAGCCCTAAGCGTTCCGTCCAGAGTATAGATGTCCTCGGCTGCGGTAATCTCATAAACCGCACCTTCAAGACCGCCTACGGCAAAGGTTGGCTGATACATTCCGTTATTCTCGGTCACGCCTGCGAAAATCTCGCCAGACTTCGATACGGTAATCGTGCCTTTCTGTGCCATGTTGGAGCGTACCACCTCAATGACGGTAATGCCGCTTTCTTCCTCGGAGTTTTCCTGCACCACATCAAAAGGAACAGGCTCGGAGACAAGCACATAGCCATACGGAGCCTGTACCTCAACCAGAGAGTAGCCCGTGCCGTATTCCAAAGTCTGCGGCGTGATTAAATCGCCGTCCGCCGTGGTGTAGAAAGTATCAATCGTTGTCACTTCGGGATAAGTGAAAGTCATCTTGACAAGCTCGCCGTTCGGGTCATAAATCTGGAAGCCTGCCCCTGCATACGGAATGGTGTTGCCTGTTTCCGCATCCTTTTTCACGACCTTGATATAGCTTTCAAAGTTGGCATTGTTGATAAGGTAACGGTAGGTCTGACCGTCAGAGCTGATAAACACATCAAAAGGCTTCATCAGCTCACGCCCCTCCCAACCAGAGGTCTGCTTTACGGTATAAATGCCGTAAGGCATATCCTTTGTCTGGGCAAAGCCGTTCTCATCGCAGACCAGTTTGTCACGCTCGGTTTCCTTTGCGTTGTCATAGCTGCCTGCGGATTTCAGGAACACATCAAAAGCAGCTCCTTCTTCGGGTGTTTCAATCTGGGTTTCGCCGTCGTCGGTGTGCTTGATAATGGCGATATTGCCCTTGATGACCTGCTCATTCACATCATTGGCGGCAGCGTTGTATTCCACCGTATAGAGTTCTGGCTCTGCGCCGACCTTGTGAATGGTCGTATCAAGGAGATAACCCTCGGATGGGCTGATTTCTCGGATAGTCCAGTCCGCACCGCATACATAATACTTGGTCGTAAACTGACCGTTTTCATCGGTAGTGTAAGTGTCAATGAGTTCCTCGCCCTTGTAGATGCCGTAAACCGCACCTGCTAAAGTGGCATCGCCCTGTGGATTTCCTGTTTCCGCATCGGTCTTTGTGACTGTCACATTGAATTTCTTTAAGATGTTGTGGAAACTGCGGTTTGTAACCTTGTTCCACTCAATCGGGGCAGTCTGGGATGCGGGAACGACATAGCGGATAGCCGTATCTACTTCCTCAAGCACATACGGGGTATCGCCGCTGATAAGGACATTTTCAAACTTCGCTACGCCCTTGCTGTCCGTTACGGCGTATTCATCCACCGCAAGCCCGCTGAGGGAAGTGCCGTAAAGGTGGAATGTCACGCCCTCCACCAGACTGTCCTCGGAAGTCTTGACTACCTCAAGGCTGCCACGCTTCAAGGTGTTGTTGAAGTTGACGGTTGTGGTCTTGCCGCCGATGAGCGTGACCGTCTGGGTCTGCTGCGGCTCGTAACGGTCTATGGTCTGCTCGGTAATCGTGTAGGTTGCGGGGAACAGACCTTCCACCGTGAGGTTGCCGTTTTCATCGGTAGTCACAGTCTTGTTGACGCCCTCGCCCTTAATCGTAAACTGGATGCCTGCAATGACGCCGTCCTCGGAAGTCTTTTTCAAAGCAATCGTACCTGTGGGCGTTTCCACATTCAGATAGGCGGATACAGGATTGGCGTTTTCCACACCTGTAATCAAGTCCTGCAAGTTCGGGTCGCCGTAAGCAATCAGCTTTGCGCTACTGCTGACCGTCGGCACACCGTTTCGGGTTGCCGTAATCCGCACAGAGCCGTCAAAGGCTTTGTCCGATGTGATAGTGAGCTTGTTGCCAGATTTGGATACGCTGACCGCACCGCTTGAGCTTGCAAAGGAATAATCCGACAGAACGCCGTTATTATCCGTCAGCGTAAGGCTGTATTTTCCGTCCTTATAGGCAAGCTCCTTTGTGATGTCGGCTTTACCGCCCGACATAAAGCTCGGAATGGTGTTGTGGCTGCTCATCAGCGAAACAATCTGGTCGTAAGCCGCCCTTGCGCCGCTGTTGGGATAATTTGAGCCAAAGTGCAGCTTATACACGGTATCGCTCGTCTTTCTGTATGAGCCTGTGGCTTCACGGCAGCCCGTAACAAACTCCCATACAAGGGTCTGGGTCGCAAGCCATTTTTCATCATCGCTTCCCGTAAGATTGCTGCGGTTACCCTGATACCCATAGAGCAGGGCAAGCCCTACCGCCTTTTTCTGGCTGTCTGAAAGGGCGTTCCATGTTTCGGAAGATGCTTCTTTCAAGGTGTTGCCTGTTTTTAGCGGTACGCCCGGCTGAATACAAAAGGCGACATCGCCGCCAACGAACATACGGTATTTATAATTGCCTGCACCGCCTGCGGTATAGCCGCCGATGTTTGCGCTCGAATTGTATCGCATGGCATTTCCGTTGCCGTCGTAAGTGTGCGAAAAGGAAATCGTACCAATATCGCCCGTGGCTGCAAAGGCTGTGGTGGCGGGTATTACAGACAATGCCGTAACCGCCGCCATTACTAAAGCCGCAGCCTTTTGGAATACTTTTTTGAATTTCATCGTTTACCTCCTGTTGGTATTGAAAATAGATGTTTGCCATACTGACCGAAAAAAAGCCGCCGTCTGGCAGCTTTAAGTTTTCTTTTCTCGGTTAGTTACTGGCAGTAGTAAGGGGGAGAGGTGTGGAGAGGGGGAAAGCGAAAAAACGGCTATCCTCCCAAACGGACAGACCTGTCCCTCGGTGTGTGGCTATCGTTCCTGTGCCTTGCTCCTTTGCAGGTGGCGGTTGTAAAACTCCAGAGCCTTTACCACAAAATCCGACTCTTTCCCTTTGGGGACAGATTTCGGGATGAGCTTGGTTATCCTTTCGTCACGGAACGCAGGCTTTTCCCTCTGGTTTGGCTTTTCCTCCTCCATGATGGAGCTGATAACCTCGTCTGAGAGTTTCCCCTCCTGCATATATTTCTTCATTTTGATAGCCTGTGCAAGAGAGGGCGTAGCGTCGTTGTACTCCATCGCTTCAAGCAGGGTGTATTGCTGTTCCTCGGTCAGATAAGAGATTTCAACCGCAGGACGGAACGCAATCTGCCGTTCGTCCACCATTTGCAGGATTTCGGGAACAAGCTCCGTTAGACGGATATAGCGGCGTATTTGGTCTTTGCTTTCTCCAACAAGTTCGCCTAACTCCGTATCAGAACGCCCCTTTGGAAAATTAGTCGCCAATGGCAACGCATTTTCTTTCGGGGGTCTGCCTGCCTGTCGTTTCATTGCTTCTAATCGCATCTTGTAAGCGAACGCCTTTTCACTCGGCAGAATGGTCGTTCTCTGCAAGTTGCTCTCAACCATGACAATAATCGCTTCATCACGGGAAAACTCCTTGACCTCGCATTTCAGCGTTTCAAGCCCCGCAAGCTCACAAGCCTTTTTTCGCCTATGACCGCTGATAAGCTCATATCTGCCGTCCTCTTTCAGACGCACAGTAGCAGGGGTCATTACGCCGTTTCGCTTGATACTGTCAACAAGCTGCTCCATATCCTCGTCCAATAAGACCTTAAACGGGTGGTCTGGAAACTCGTCAATCTCCGAAATGGGAATGTCCCTAATCTTGCTCAACGCTGCCTCCGCACGGCTTTCGTCCGTCTGGAAAAGGTCATCGTATGCGGTCAGCTCGATTTTTGTTCCTTTGCTTCTCGCCAATGTCTGCCACCTCCTTTCCCAACTGCTCATAAGCGGCGGCGACCTTGCCGCCTTTGTCATAGGCAAAAATACTCTTGCCCTCTGCGGTGGCTTCCACCGCACGGATAGAGTGCGGTATCTGGGCATCAAAGACTTTGATATTCTGACCGTAGGCACTCCTTACCAATGCGGTCACTTCCTTAGAAATGTTGGTGCGTGGCATTACCATCGTCATCAGGATGCCGTCAATCCGCAGGTGTGGGTTGATTTGCTTTCTGACTTTTGACACGGAGCGAAGCAACAGCTCCAAACCTTTCGCCGAAAGATAGTGCGGCTGTGTGGGGATAACCACGCTGTCTGCCGCCGCCAATGCGTTGATGGTCAGCATACCCAAGCTCGGCATACAGTCGATAAGCACATAGTCGTAATTCTTTTTGACCTCGTTGATACAGGTCTTTAGGACACGCTCACGGCTGATAGCGTTAATGAGCCTGACTTCCAGACCCGACAGCTCAATGTTAGAGGGTAACAGGTCAACGCCCTCGCCGTGGTGCAGGATACCTTTCTGAACATCAATGGGTTTATCGTCGATGATGTCCTGCATAATAGGGGCAAGGGATAGGGGCAACTCATCGGGTCTGTTAATCCCAAGCGACATCGTGAGATTTGCCTGTGCGTCTGCATCAATGAGCAGGACTTTTTTCCCCTGCTTTGCCAGACACACGCCCAGATTGACCGCCGTGGTGGTCTTGCCGACGCCGCCTTTCTGATTGGTCAGAGCGATTACTTTGCAATTTGACATAGTAGCGTCCTCCTTTCGCATTTATTTAGCCGCTTTGTCAAAGGCGGCTATGTACTTTCGCTCTGACTGTTATGATAAACGTAAAAAAGCCGACTGGCTGTTACACCAATCGGCTATGTATCGTTTCGATATTCAGTTTTCATTCGGGTACAGGGCTTTCTGCACCTGTTCCATATCCCATCTGTCGGGGAAGATGACCGCCATGATACGGAACGCATCGAACAGTCCTGCCAGATAAGAATAATCGGAGTATTCCGTGTTCTCCCTGTCCCTGTAATCAAAAAGGGCATCGCAGACTTTCCGCTGCGCCTTCGTCAAGTCAAGGTCGATATAGTGTTGCTCCGCTATGCCCCTTGCATTGCTTTCCTCTTGATAGCCTTCGCTGCGCCGTATCATTTGATAGACCGTATCCTCTTTTAATTTTTCTGCCGCTATCTTTACAAGCTCGGCAAAATCCTTGTCATACATCACAACCTCCTACATTGCTACTTTTAGTTTCTTCAGAGGGGCGTTTATGACTTTGAATATCAGCTCGTCAACGCAGTCCGTATATCTGCCCTGCTGTATAAGCTGATTTTTCAGCTCGACAAGGCTCTGCAAAAGAATTGTCCTTTCTTGGCTATCCAGATAGGCGTGGTATTTGGTTTCTCTCATTATCAGCACCTCCGTTCTTTTACTTGATTATATAAGAAAGAAGTAGTACACTCAAACTTACAAATTTAAGCTGCGTCTGGAATGGCACAATAGATGTTAATTGTGCGTTCTTTGCCTTCTCCAATGAGGGTAGGATGTTCGGAGTATGTAAAATGATTGTTTTTTCCGTATCTTGTAGGCTTGTCCGTTGTCTTAATGACATCCACCCAAAAGCCCGTAAATAGCGGCTCTGACGGCATTTCGGATGAGTGGAACATTTTAGAGGCTTCTGTGGGTACAGAAGAGCTCGCTCATCTGGAAATGGTCTGCACCATCGTCCATCAGCTCACGAGAAACATGACGATAGAAGAAGTGAAGGCCGCAGGCATGGAAGATTACTTCGTCGATCACACCGCAGGTGTATATCCTCAATTTGCTTCAGGTATGCCGTTCTCTGCGGCCACCTTCTCCGTAACCGGAGACGCTATAGCGGATATCCAAGAAGACATGGCAGCAGAGCAAAAAGCCCGTCTGACTTATGACAACATTCTCAGAATGGCCGACGATCCCGATGTCATCGACCCGATACGGTTCCTCCGTGAACGTGAGATCGTACATTATCAGCGTTTCGGTGAAGGTCTGAGATTCATACAGGATAAACTGGACAGCAAAAACTTTTATGCAATAAACCCTGAATTCGATATGAGATAACTTTTGCGAAAAGCGTCTGTCTGGCAGGCGCTATAGATCAAAGCTTTTAAAAATGCGAACATCCTCTCGTCCACTGGACCGAAAGTATGTTCGCATTTGTTGTAATCGCCGGCTTCATCTTAGGTCAGAAGGCAGACCAGATTGTTAAAACTCAGCCGCGATTTAAAAAGCCGCGCCGTCTAAAAAAGCAGACATTTCATGGGATCATCATCAGACAGCAAGAGAATGAGTCATGAACCGCATCCTCAAGCGGCGCCCTGCTCTTTTTACTGATTACTGATACATCATATCCGAAATATATACCAGCGGCGCGCAGATGACGAGAATAGTCAAAAACTCTAAGATTCCTTTTCTGAACTTTTTCATTTTACTTACCTCCTAATATATGAACTTTCTTATGTTATGTTCATATTGTACCACTACCACTGTCCAATAATCAGGACTTTGGTCTGTGCCGGAGGAAGTTTTTATGTCAAAATATCAATTGTATCAAGAGCATGTAACAGACAGTTCCACCTATTATACTCAGCAGAGTGTTTCTCTTCCATATATGAAGCGCCGCGACCAATGAGCATGATATTATCTCAGGCATGCCAAAAGGGGCGGAGATAAAGGTTATATTTTTCAGGCAGAACACCACCAGCATCCCCATTATAGCATAGGGCAGCACTTTGCCCAGATACACTATATATCCGGGAGTGGGGCGGTCACCTCCGAAGATTACGAACGGGAAAAATCTGAGTATAATAGTCACTGCGGCAGAAACAGCAATGATCAATATAGTATGTGTGTCGTTCATCAGTCGTCTCCTCCCTCATCTTCTATTATGCTCTCTCGTGAAAGCTTACTTCTCATGACAGTAAGGGCCGCAGTTATACATAGCATGGCGGTAATCAAAAAATTATCTGCCCCAAAAATCAGAAGACATACCACCGAAGCTATGACGCCTGTCAAAGCGGCCCGATGATCTTTTGTGCTCAGCCACTGGTCTACGAAGATGGTGACAAACAAAGCTGTGAGGGCAAAATCTATCCCTTCAGTGCTGAATGTTATGAGGCCGCCCAAAACAGAACCCATGACTCTTCCTGTTATCCAGTAAATCTGGTTGAACATGGACAGGAAAAAATAATATCTGTGTCTGTCTCTGACTCCTCTCACACTCTCGTCGCTGCATATGAGCGAGTAAGTCTCATCGGTGAGGGCAAAGATCAAGTAAGGCTTCTTCTTTCCCGCTCCCTTGTATCTGTCGATCATGGAAATGCCATAAAAAAGATGTCTGGCGTTTACCATCACTGCCGTCAGCGCCGTAGTTATGAGAGGCGCCCCTGCAGCTATGAGGTTTACCATAACATATTGCAGTGAACCTGCATATACAAAGACGCTGGACAAGGCGGCCCACAAGAGTCCGTAACCCTTGGTTTTCAATAAAATTAACCTATCCCCAGCACTATATAGCCTGCAAAGACAGGTAGCGAAGCCCTGAAAGCTCTCTTTATATCAGAATTATCTGTCGTTCTTTTCATATATCTGTATCGCCTTTCTGGCCGTATCTATATATTCGTCTATGACCGTTTCCGGAGACGTTATCCTTATACTGCCGCCAAAGTTCATGACCCATGTGAGAAAGAGAGGGCTGACTGCAACTTTAACCGCCGCCTCAAAAGTATCCTGATCTCTTTCTTTCATCACCACATCACGTCCGAACCTGTCTATTATTACACCTGCCATCTTATTGTCGCAAAGCAGCGTTACCTGCTCGTCTCTTCCTCCGTACATCCCGAAGGTCTTCTTGGAATATAATCCCATATCGAAATCTTTAAACAGCTGGGCTCCCTGCCTCTTTTCGGCGCAGACTCGTATGCCCAGCATCTTATCTACTCTGTAATGTTTGATGATTCCGCTTTGGCTGTCATAGGCTATCATGTAATAATTCTCATCATCCCAGGTCAGCACCCACGGGCTTACTTTGTAGACTTGTCCGTTCTTTCTCAGCTGCTTCTGCTTCTTTACATTCCATTCATAATACTGAAAGGAAATCTGTCTGTCCTCTGATATTGCTTTATGTATATCGTCAACCACATAATAAATGCTCTCGTTCATCGCTTTTATACGATTGGCCACGAATACCTGGCGTTGCAGCTCTTTAGCCTCGTATCTGCTCAGAAGGTTTTCTATCTTTCTTATGAGCGTCCTGCTCTTCTTGTGAGTTATAAACTTGGAAGACTGTACAGAATCTACCAGCAACTTAAGCTCCGGAAGCTCAAAGTCTCTGCTGGCAAGGTGGTATCGTACTTCTTTTCCTCTACGCTGCTGTATATCCATGCCGAAAGTTCTGAGCACGTCAAAGTCGTCGTACAGACTTTTTCTCTCGGAATCTATACCATATCCCCTCAGTGCAGTTATTATCTCGCCCATGGTAAGCCCGTGCTTATCGTCGGTATTTTGTTCCATTATCTTCATCAGATATAATATTTTAAGTTTTTGATTGGAATGTTTAGCCATATTCTAAGGATTACAGTTGCCACAGGGTTCATATCCCATACTCATGAGGCTCTTGCGGCTCGTCTTCGTCTCCTCTCTGTTTTCTGATTTTATCTTATCTGCACTGGCACACTCTGGTAGATGGAATTTTTTTGTGCTGTTGTTCAGTACATAGAGCTGATCCGACTGTTCCAAAGCAGGTTTGTCATCATCTACGGGCATAGAAGTATCTGCTCTTTGGCTGTCGCCGGTGGCATAATCTATCACGATTCCCGGCTGGACATTATATACAAACACGTTGAAGGAAACTCCTTCTCCGGAGTCTTCAACCGAATATGCTTCCATAACTACGCCTCTTGCCACCAGATCGTCTCCCTCATATACGGGAGTGACTCTATAGAGAACTCTGTTGCCCGTTTCCTTTACGTAATCGGCCACCTCATCTTCAAAGGGAAGCATGCCCTCTACGTTCATATATCTGGTGCCCGTTATCAGATTTTTTTCGTTGGCATTTTCTCCCGCCAACTGAAATCCTATCAGATGACACCTGTTATACAGATATTTATCGGAGATCAGATCATCATACCTGACTGTATGCCAGCCGCTGGGTTTTATCTGCCCTATGCTCCCCCTCTTCTCCGTCGGCATAGTCTCTGTGCTTATCATCGCATAAGCCTGTCCGCACCTGCCCAGACTGTCCAGCTGACTGTAGTTTTCAAAGGAATCAGCAGCCATGTCTTCCCGGCTGAAATCCGGCGCATTACCGGAGAGGGTCACATATGGTTCTCCGTAAAATTCGGGAATATCGCTCAGCTGCTCATAGGATACCTGGGAACTTTGATCTGCCGCAGTCTGAATTTGACGGTCTCCGCAGCCGCTTAAAGATAATACGGCGGCCAGAAGGATGACTGCCACCATAGTTTTAAATCTGTTTTTCACTTCAGTACCTTCCATAAAAGTAGTTTTAGATCATTATACATCAGAGAGCTCTTCATTTCAAAACTAAATTATAATAACAGACGCGCTATATATCTCATGCCGTATATCAAATAGAGATTCCCGGGCGGCATGCCCGGGAATCTCTGTTTGTGTGATTGATGTATTAAAATCATTATCTCACCGGCGGCTTCCATATGCCCTCATTGTCTATAGGCGCCATATGGATCTCGCCTGATGAAATCAGAGGACTTTCTTTAAGAAACTTTTAGTTCTCTCATGATGCGGATGTTCAAATATCTGTTCAGCGCTGCCGCTCTCGACCACTTCTCCTTCGGCCATAAAGATTATGTCATCTGCCACCTCTTTGGCAAACCCCATCTCATGAGTCACCACCAGCATGGTCATACCTTCTTCTGCCAGTTTCTTCATCACATCCAGAACTTCCCCCACCATCTCGGGATCCAGAGCCGAAGTAGGTTCGTCAAAGAGTATTATCTCAGGGTCCATCGCCAGCGCCCTGGCTATGGCGACCCTCTGTTTCTGACCTCCGGAAAGGTTTCTCGGATACGCTCCCGCCTTTTCTTCAAGGCCTACCAGTTTAAGCAAGTCCCTAGCTTTTTCCTCGGCGGCGCCTTTCTCCTGTCCTTTCACGTGTACGGGAGCTATCGTTATGTTATCTAAGACGGTGAGATGGCTGAAGAGGTTGAAATTTTGAAAAACCATGGCCATCTTCGTCCTCATCTGCTGCAGATTTTCTGAAGTGACACTCTGGCCGTCCACCTCTACCGTTCCCCCGTCAGGTATTTCGAGCATGTTCAGACATCTCAAAAGAGTACTTTTTCCGGATCCGGAAGGCCCTATTATGCACAAGACTTCTCCGTCCTCGACGGTGATGTCCACTCCTTTTACAGCATGCAGCCCGTTGAAATGTTTATGTATACCGGTAGCTTTTATCATCTTATTCGCCCTCCTTTGCCAAGCGTTTTTCAAGAGCTGCCACGCCTCTTGAGAGAGGGAAAGTGAGAGCCAGATAAACCACGGCGGCTCCTATATACGCCGGGAATGTGGCCAGAGTAGCCGCATTCCAGAGCTGAGCGCTTCTAAGTATTTCTACGATGCCCACATATGACAGCACTGCGGTCTCTTTGATAAGCGTTATAAATTCGTTTCCGAAGGAAGGAATGACAATCCTGAAAGCCTGCGGCAAAACGATGAGTCTGTTTATCTGACCCTTGCTCATGCCAAGAGACTGGGCAGCTTCCACCTGTCCCGGATCCACAGCCTGAATACCTCCTCGTATGACTTCGGCCATATATGCTGCACTGTTGAGGCCGCATACTATCATAGCCGGTATTATGAGTTCAGGCCATTTAAACGGTATTCCGTTCTGCTGCAGCAGATACGGGATGCCGAAGGCCATTATGAGGGCCTGAACTATCATAGGAGTTCCCCTCACTATCTCTATGTATATCTTTGCTATCGCCCTTACCAGTTTGTTGCGAGACTGTTTCATCAGCGCAAATCCAAGACCTACAGCCGCTCCAATAACTACGGCAAACAGGCTGACTCCTATGGTGGCAGGCGCGCCTTTGAGCGCTATCAATATTCCTTGCAGATACAATTCCATTACTCTTTCATTTCCTTTGCAACTTTTTATCTTTTTCTTTAAACATAATTATACAAAACTTTGTATAAAAACGCAACACTTTTTTCCATATTTTTACCAGACACCTAAAATTTTCCGCTGTTTTATAAGCTTTGCCGAAAGCGAGGCATCCGGCGCCGATGCCATGAGCAGCGCAGATCTCTGATGTTTGCTGCATTTTATCGGCAAAGTAAAGACAAGGGCCTGACTGCCCTTGTCTTTTCTATAAATAATCACACACCGCACTCGATGCCGGCGCGGGACCATATAATAATTCCGGTTTTAACAATAATGTCTGATAAAAGTCCTCACCGCAGCATATAGTACTTTTTCAGTATACAACAACTTCAGCAATTTATCAAGTTAACAAATTATCAATACTGCAAAATTTATATCCCTGTTCCTTCCAGCCCTGAATGAGCTCCTGTAATATCTTGCTGTTAGTCTTAGAAGTACTGTGAAGAAGAACTATAGCTCCTGGGTGTATTCTGCCGTTGAGTTTGTTGAGAGCTTCTTCTCTCGTGGGCTGTTTATCTTCGTACCAGTCCACATAAGCCAGGCTCCAGAACACAGTCGTGTATCCCATATCTGAGGCTTGTTTCAGATTTTCTTCACTGTATTTGCCCTGAGGAGGTCTGTATATCTTTTTCATATCCTTGCCGGTAGTCTCTTTATACAGGGCTTCCAGATCTTCGAGTTCCTTTTTAAATGCTTCTTTTTCTGATATGGAAGCCATGTCGGGATGGTGCATGGTATGATTCCCCACCGTATGGCCTTCTTTTTCCATTCTCTTGACCAGATCCGGGCTCTGCTCAATGTAATTGCCTACAAGAAAAAAGGTCGCCGGAACTTCCTCTTCTTTTAACACGTCCAGAATATCTGACGTATATCCGTTTTCATATCCGGCGTCAAAAGTCAGATAGATGTTCTTTTCCTCCGCGCCTTCTTCATCTATATAATAGGCTCCGTATTCTTTCAGGTATTCTGGCGTGGCATTCCCTACCGGCGCTGCGCCTTCCTGCTGAAAAGAAAGCCCCCAGCTGGTCTGGGCGGAAACTTCTGCTGATTCCTCTTCTCTTGTATCAGAACTTCTGCTTTCGCCGGCAGTCTCCTCTTCATTGGCTGTCCCGGCCATGGGCCGGCCGCTGCCTCCTATGACTCCGAAGACGAGAGCCCACATGCTCATACCTATGACGGCCACGACTCCGAAGCTGAAAATCATTTTTTTCTTCATAAAAAATCACCTCATAACAAGTTATGAGGCGACATGTTCTTTTAGTATATTTTCTTGTTTTTAACTCTACCTACTACGCAGATTATCAGAATCGCACCGGCGCCGGTTATAAGAGTGGATACCAGCAGAAGCTCACTCGCGCCTCCGGCGTCCAGTATTTTTCCTCCTATGAGAGTGGCAAATATAGTTCCCACAGTAGTCATTATCGTATAAAGAGACTGGCCCTTTACTGCCTCGCCTTTGTCCATTATCTCGTCTATGAAACATACCATCGCCGGCAGAAATATTCCGAAGGCCGCAGGCTGAAACAGCTGGGCTATGTAGACCATAGTAACACTGTCGGCTATGTAGGCGCATAATATCTTCATAAAAAAGCTTACCGCCCCTATTTTCAGGAGCGTTTTGCAGGATATCCTGCTGTGTATGATGTCGAAAAGGAAGAGAGCCGGGATCTCAAGCATAGCCATAAGCGACAATATTCTTCCCATATCTCCGCCGTCTCCACCGACGTTCTGAACGATCTGAAGCATGAAATTATTAAACACGGAGTTGCTGAAAAACAATCCGACTACGCCTATGCTGACTGCCACGAACAATTTGTTTCTCTTTATAAATCTGCCGAAATTTATATCCTCTGCCGCATCTGCCGACGACAGCGATTCTTTTGAATCCTCCTCCGCCATCTCGCCCTTCTGAAGACCGACGGCAGTCTGCTCCACCTCGCGTACAGCGCAGGCTCTCCTGAAATGCTTCTTGACAATCCACAGCGTTATGAACATCATTATCAGTACTACCTCGCTGGTCACAGGCAGTATCTGAGTTCCCGCCTTCTCGGTCAGAGCGCCCAGAAACGAACACAGTATTGAATACGACAGCGATCCCATGGCTCTGTTAATGCCGAATTTTATCTTGTGTCCGCTCTCTTCCAGCTTAAAAGCCAGAGAGTTGAACAGAGGCTGCAGCGCCGTATCCCATGCCACCAGCATCACGAACACCACAGACAAGGCGATGGTCGCTCTCTGTATGATAAAACTGAGAGCCGTAAAAACCATCATCCCTACTGTCACTATCTGGGTAAGCCCTATCAGGGATATCTTTTTAGATCTGTCGGCGATATCCGCAAGAACAGGCTGCAAAAATACAGCTGCCACGCTGCCGACAGCCAAGATCACACCTATCTCTGAATTAGAGTATCCTCTGCCTAAGAGAAATGCGGACGCAAAGCTTCCGATAATGGCATACGTCATCCAGTATGTGGCGTGGACGGCTCCGTACTCTATATTTAATATTTTTCTCATCTAATTTTCAACTGTCCCTTCCGCCTGTCATAAAAATCTCTCGAGGTATCTGAGAGTTCTCACCATCTGCGATACATAGCTGTTTTCATTATCGTACCACGCTACTACCCTCACTTCATATATCTTGGTACCGCATCTTTGAGCAAGGGTCTGAGTGGCGTCAAAAAGCGAGCCGTATTCCATGCCTATTATATCGCTGGAAACCAGTTCTTCTTCTGTATATCCGAAGGATTGGCTGGCCGCCGCCTTCATGGCCGCATTGATACCCTCTACGCTTACGCTCTCGGTTTCATCTTTTAACGTGGCGTCTAATATGGTGATGGACCCCGACGGCACCGGAACTCTCTGAGCCGAACCTATGAGTCTGCCGGAAAGCTCCGGTATTACCAGCCCTATAGCCTTGGCCGCTCCTGTGCTGTTAGGCACTATATTTACTGCGCCGGCTCTGGCTCTTCTCAGATCGCCTTTTCTGTGAGGGCCGTCCAGCAGCATCTGATCCCCCGTATAAGCATGAATAGTAGTCATGAACCCCGTTCTGATTTCTCTGTAATCGTTGAGAGCCTTTGCCATAGGCGCAAGGCAGTTGGTGGTACACGACGCTGCGGAAATCACGTCGTCCTTCTCGGTGAGAGTCTCATGGTTAGTTCCGTAGACTATCGTAGGAAGGTCATCTCCTGCCGGAGCAGAGATCAGCACCTTTTTAGCCCCGGCTCTGATATGGGCGGAAGCTTTCTCTTTAGAAGCGAAGAATCCGGTACACTCAAGCACTATATCTATGCCCATGTCTTTCCATGGCAACTTTTCGGGATCTTTTTCTGACAATATCTTTATTTCTTTTCCGTCTACTGTTATAGAGTCATCGCCGCTGGTAACAGCGTGATTTCTGTAGCCCCCCTGTACGCTGTCATATTTCAGCAGATGCGCCAGCATCTTCGGTTCTGTCAGATCGTTGATCGCCGCTATCTCCATATTATCGTCTGCAAATATCTGTCTGAAAGCAAGTCTGCCTATTCTTCCAAATCCGTTTATAGCGATTTTGATCATAAATACTCCTCCTCTTTCTATTCCTTTATGTGAAAGGCGAAATATCCGCCCCCTGTTTCTGACCGTAAAGAGGTCATATATAAATATTTATACCCATTAACCGTCTTTTTACAAATTTTACTCTCATTTTTGGTTACAGTCAACATGATTACAGAGACCGGCTGTGATGTGATGATCACCTTCTCATCAGCTTTGCCACTACTTCTGTCGCGCCTGTCCAGGGAAACATATCCACGGGAGTCGCCTGACAGAACTCATACCCGTCGTTGGTCAGATATCTGATGTCTCTGGCCATAGTGGCCGGATCACAGGAGATATATATGATTTTCTCCGGGGCAAGCCGGCATACAGCCTCAAGCAAACGCTGATGACATCCTGCTCTCGGAGGATCCAATATGACCACGTCCGCCCGGTCCACGAAGATGCCTTCATCGTCGCCGCCTTTCATCAGTTTCGGCAGCTCCTCTTCTGCCAGCCCGGACACATACCGCGCATTTACGATACCGTTTATCACCGCATTTCTGTTGGCGTCTATGACTGCCTCCCTCACCGATTCTATGCCTATAACCCGGCCGTCTCCGCCGGACTTTCGCATGTAATCCGCAAAGAAAAGACCTATAGTTCCGACTCCGCAGTAAAGGTCCAGCACCGTCTCGTCTCCTTTAAGATCAGCATACTCCAGAGCTCTTTTATACAATTTCTGCATCTGAGCCGGATTTACCTGATAAAATGACAGCGGTGAAATTTCAAATTCAAGGCCGGCTATTCTTTCGGTTATGAAAGGTTTCCCTGCCAGGGTGATACATTCGCTGCCGTAGATGTTTCTGCCTTTTTTATTTACATTGATGATCACGCTTTCCAGGCTGAGCTCCACTTTCTCTCCGTAAAGTCCAATCTGAGGCGGAAGCTGAGATATGGCCTCGTCCAGCATTTCCGCCAGCTTTGCAGCGTTAGGTATACCCTTGCCGTTTATCACCAGAATCACCATCACTTCTCCTGTGCCGGCAGCTGTTCTGACTACGAGGTGTCTCATCAGACCCTTGTCCCAGCGCTCATCATAAGAAGTTATGTTGTCTTCTCTCATGAACCTGCGGAGAGCTTCCGCTGCGGCCATAGCCGCAGGAGACTGGAGAAGGCAGTCTTTGCAATCTGTCACATCATGGCTCCCGGCCTTATAAAATCCTATCCGCGGTTCGTGTACAGGCTCTGCTACGCCTCCTTTTTTAGTTATGAGGCCTCCTGTGCTGACCGGCATCGAAGCTTTGTTCCTGTAGTGAAAAGGTTCTTCCATACCTATAGTGTCCTTCACATCAGGCTCCTGTATGCCGCCGAGGCGCATGAGCTTGTCCCTGACTTGCTTTTTCTTCAGAGCCAGCTGGCTCTCGTATTTCGTTTGCTGATATATACATCCGCCGCATCTTTCGTCATAAGGGCAGAGAGCCTCCTGTCTCGACGAAGAAAGTCTCGTATATTCTGCCACACGGCCGAAAGCATAATTTTTCTTAACCTTGGTCAATTCAGCTAAGACAAAATCTCCTATAACTGCTTCTCTGACAAATACGGCGAGCCCGTCGGCCCTGCCTATGCCCTGGCCCTCCGTTGAAATGTCTTCTATAGTTATCTGAACTTTATCTCCTCTTTCCATACTTTATGTAATCCTCCGGTGTATTTATGTTTATCAGTTTATCCTGCTGTATCTTTACCGTGCGGTATCCCGTCGCCTCGAGTATATCCCTCGCTCTGTACTTTCCCATGAGAAGCAGTTTCTCTATAATCGATCCTGCGTTCCTGGGATATACACCTATCAGCGGTTCTATGCCGTTATCTCCTGAGGCGATCACAGGTACGCATCCTGTATCATCTAAAGAGAGAAAAACGCCAGTCGCCTTCTCGGCTACTGAAAAATCTGCAAAAGGACAGTCGCAGGGTACGACCATCAGAGCCCTGCTTTCGCACACAGAAAGAGCAGTAGCTATCCCCGCCATGGGGCCTTTTCCCGTCAGTTTTTGGCTGTCGGCTATAAGTGAAAATCCACAGGGAGCAGGACCTTTTGCAGAAGAAAAGAGCCGCTCACTGTAGAGGCCCATGTTCTCTGCCAATGTCTGCGAAAAAGTGAGATCTCCTAAGACAAGCCCAGCCTTGTCAGAACCCATCCTCTCGGACTTTCCGCCCGCCAATATCAGCAGTCCTATAGAATTATCCCGAAAAATTTCTCTGTTCATAGGTACTTTTCATCCGATTTGTTGTATAATTTCAGTGTAACAGATTTCAGAGGTGACTACAATGGAGAAATTGGGTTTTTACTACAATATGAATACCTGCGTGGCATGCGGAGCCTGTCAGGTGGCCTGCAAAGACATTCACGATCTCAAAGCGGGGGAATTTTTCCGCAGAGTTGCCGTTCTAAGCGAAGGCCCTTATTCGGGAGCATGCAACCACTGTGAAGAAGCGGCCTGTGTCGAGGCCTGCCCTACAGGCGCCATGTACAAGGACGGCGACGGAACTACTCAGCATGACGACGGAAGGTGTATAGGCTGCGGAGCCTGTATGTGGAACTGCCCCTACGGGGCAGTGTCTTTCAGCAAGAGCCGCGGAGTTTCCCAAAAATGCGACTCCTGCAAAGAACGCCGAGATCAGGGGCTTGAGCCCGTATGCGTTTTAGCCTGCCCCACCTTTAGCATAAAGTTCGGCCCCTTAGAAGAGGTGACGGCAGATATGAGCTTTCTTCCAAATCCCGAGAAGACACGTCCCTGTCTCTATATAAACAAGCCTGAGAAAAGACTGGTGATAAAGGAGGCAGGATCAACACATGAATAAATACGTTATAATCGGAGCAGGCATAGCGGGCATAGAGGCCGCAAAAGCCATAAGAGAGCGAGACTCTGGCGGCCTCATAAACATATTCACTGCAGAAAAAAATCTGCCGTATTCTCGCCCCATGCTCACCAAAACACCTTTCGCAAGTTTCGATCCTTCGGACTGGATCATACATGATCGTTCATGGTATGAAGACCTGGGTATTTCACTTCACACAGACCGCAGGATCACTTCCATAGACAGCGGCGCTATGCACATATGCGACGGCGAGAAGATATATTTTTACGACAAACTCATCCTGACTCTCGGAGCGGAAAGCTTTGTACCGCCTATTGCAGGCGTAGGCAGCAGAGGCGTCTTTACCATAAGACGAAGCGAAGATATATACGATATAAAAAAAGCCTGTAAAGCCGGATCTAAAGCCGTGATCATCGGCGGCGGAGTCATAGGCCTTGAAACGGCGGCAGAATTATCTCGCTACGGAGTTCATGTCACTGTGCTGGAAGCCATGCCATATCTTATGACCAGACAAATAGACCGGGAGCTCTCCGATATGATCTGCCGGAAGCTCTCCGGCATCGATATATATACCAATGTTAAAATATCCTCTATAGACGCCTCGCCTTCCGAAAATCAAGTTAAAAGCGTCACTATCGAAAGCGGAGAAAAGTTTTGCTGCGACATGGTGATAATGGCCTGCGGCGTAAAGGCAGACACATCCATACTTCCGGATTCAGTATCTGCGCCCAGGGCCATCGATATAGACGACAGATGCCGGACTTCTGACAAAGATATATATGCCGCGGGAGACTGCGCTCAGCATAACGGTTTAAACTACGCATTATGGTCAGAAGCCATGGTACAGGGAAGGACAGCCGGCGCCAATGCGGCCGCAGATCTGACAGGCAAGGATTCGGGGCTCCTCCTCGAGAGTTGCGATACCTCCCTGATGATGAACACTCCTCAGATAAGCCTTTTCGCCTTAGGAGATATGGGAAAAGATCCGAACAAGGATTACGAAGTCCGCCGCTTCAGCTCTACTTTGAAAAAAATATTTTCTGTAAATCCTTCTCAGGGAGAATTCTTTGAAAAACAATATTGGGCAGACGGCAGGCTGGCAGGGGCGGCCATCATCGGCAATCTTTTTAGAATACAAGAGCTAAAAGACATGATAAATAAAGGCAGGAATGAGAAATGACTAAAAAGCAATATCTGAATTATTATGCCCTTCGTCTCTTTTTTCAGGATTACAGACAGTTTTGCGAGTTTTGCGGAAAGAAAATCACAGACGATCAGACTTACAGCGATCTTTTTTACGGAACGGACAGCGATATATACGTTCCTCTGTGGGCTTCTGTGGCTAAGACCGGCGAAGATATCCTGCTCAATCATGTGACTTGTGACGTAATAAAATTTTATAAAGAATACGGATATAAAACTGTAGACATGGACGGAAATCCGGCCGATTTTATAGGTCAGCAGCTGCGCTTCGCAGAATACCTCACAGCCTGCGGCCTCAAAGGTTCCATGGACGAAAGCGAGGCGAGCCGGGCCGTCGCGAAGTTTGAAGAACAATTTCTCACAGATACGATTCACACGATTTTGCTGGCTCTGAAAAAGTACGACGCTCCCGATTTCATAATCTTTCTTTTAGAAAAAATCATCTCCTGCGATTACTTCGACTGGGCTTTGGAACTTCTGCCTAGCGACCAGACGGGAGAAGAAAAATTGCTGAAAAAATCGGACTTTTACATGTGGAACAAGCAGTCTGAAATTCCGGTGGAAGAGCCGAAAAAGATCAGCGTAGCCAGCTTCTGCGACTGCGGAAGCAAATGTAAGATGCTGGCTACCGTCAGCGAAGGTTGTCTGCTTTCCATCGAGCCCGATACCGACGGAACTCCCCTTCGCTTTTCAGGATGTCCCAGGGGAAGAGCTTACGGTCATACTTACCTGACGTCAAAGAGGCTGAGGTTTCCTATGGAACGCATAGCCGCCCGCGGCGAGGGAAAGTTCAGAAGAATATCCTGGGAAGATGCCGTTTCTAAGATAGCCGAGGCCACTCGTCTGACAAAGAAAGAATATGGCCCCGGTTCTCGTTTTGTAATAAATGCGGCAGGAGTTTCCGCTGCCATAAGAGGCGACAGATTCATGAAGAATCTTCTGTCTTTAGACGGAGGCTATCTGGATTATTACAATTATTACAGCGCGGCCTGCGCCGCTTATATCGCCCCTTATATATATGGTAAAGTCCGGGCGGGCAATCACGAGTCCACATATGTGGATTCAAAGCTCATCATCATGTGGGGCTTTAATCCCGCCACATGCCACTACGGCCTCGGGACAAAAGATTATTTTATGAAGGCTAAGGAAAAAGGCGCCAAGATCATAGTGATAGATCCCCGCATGAGCGATACTGTCATGACCATGGCAGATACATGGATTCCTATCAGGCCGTCTTCAGATACGGCTCTCATCGACGCCATGGCTCATACCATCTGGAAGGAGGGGCTTCAGGATCAGCAGTTCATGGATAAATTCTGCATAGGATTTGATGAAGATCACATGCCTGACGGCGTTCCGACCGGGGAAAGTTATCACAGCCATGTGTTCGGTCTCAGAGACGGCGTCGAAAAGACTCCCCAGTGGGCTGAAAAAATCACCGGCATCCCTGCTTCTGTCATCAGAGAGCTGGCCATAGAGTACGCTTGTACCAAACCTGCCGCCCTGCTGCCCGGCTTTGCTCCCCAGAGAACCCTGGTTGGAGAGCAGGTGTGCAGAGGCTTTGTCGCTCTGGCCTGTATGACAGGAAACGTGGGTCTCAACGGAGGAAGCACCGGTATCCCTTATTTAAAGGAGGGTCACGACGCTCCCGGCATGAGTCTTTTAGATAACCCTTTTCCGGGAAAGATTCCCGTTTTCCAGTGGACTCGAGCCATAGATCGACCGGATACTGTAAACCCTGAGTATACCGGTCTCAAAGGGGTAAGCAAACTTGATTCCGGCATAAAAATCATCTACAGTTTGGCCAGCGGGATAGTGATGAATCAACATTCCAACTCCAACGATACGAAGCGCATACTTCAGACGGAAGGGAAACTGTCCTATCTGATCTTATCGGATCTGTTCATGACTCCCAGCGCTAAATTTGCCGATATACTGCTGCCGGGCGTTTCTTTCTTCGAGATAGACAACATCCCTTCGCCTTGGGCCGACGACGATTACCTGCTCTATAATCATCACATAACCGAGCCGCTGTTCAAAGGCCGGTTTGAATACGAGTGGATAAGAGAGGTCGCCCGGCTTTTAGGTCTGAAAAGGGAATTTGACTGCGGTCTTTCCGGCGCTGATCAGTGGCTGCGTCATGTCTATGATCAATGCCGCAGATCTGAAGCGGAGCTCCCTGAATTCGATGAGTTCAAAGAAAAATCATTTTATGTATACAAATCCCATAAGCCTTTAGTGAACTTTTCTGAGAATATAAATGAAGGCGTTCCCTTCAATACGCCCTCCGGAAAGATAGAGATATTTTCAAAGACTCTCTATGATATGAACAGACCGGAGGATATCCCCGGCTCTCCCGGGCACATATACTGCGCCGAAGGACCGGAAGATCCTCTTAAAGAAAAATATCCTCTTCAGCTCATCGCCTACCATACTAAACGGAGGTGTCACTCTCAGAACGAAGAGAACTCTCTCTTAGAAGAGCTGGATCCTACCGCCCTGTGGATAAATCCTGCCGATGCTTCAGCCAGAGGCATATCCGACGGTGATATGGCAGAGGTGTTTAACGACAGAGGAATCATCAGAATACCTGCCAAAGTCACCCGGCGCATAGCTGCCGGTACAGTCGCCGTAAGCGAGGGCGGCTGGTACAGACCTGCCGTCGACGGCGCCGATGTAGGCGGATGTATCAATACTCTGACAATGACAGATAAGGCCACGCCCATCGCTAACGGAAATCCTCAGCATACCAACCTAACAGATGTGAGAAAAGCGTGAGTGTCCTGTATAAGGGACTTCTTACGCCCTATTGCGAGCAGACATGAGTCTGCTCGTTTTTTACGCTCTTAAGAGGATATGATAAACTATTAGTTGTACCGTTGGTTATAGTTAGCTTCTTGCGGCTTGAGTGGAGTCGTGACCTCTCCAAGTTATAAGAACAGATAGTCGTTGTCTCACTCAGATGAAGGCTTTTAGAGTTTTCAGGGGGGTACGGCTCCACCCAGATCGACGCTTTTAGTGTTTTTGGGTGGGTATGCCCCCACTCGAATCGACACTTTTAGTGTTTTTGGGTCGATATGCCCCCACTCGAAATAATGTTTTTTCATGAAACGAGTGGGGCTGACCCCACTCAAACAGCATATTTTTACTGAATCGAGTGGGTCAAGTCCCACTCAAACTACACTTTTTTATGGAATTGAGTGGGTTACACTCCCTTCGCAAAATTACATATATTGTAAATTTATGCGCCAAAATCCCTTATTTTCTCTCTTGAGCCCAAAATTTTACCCACTCGTTTTGAAGTTTTTTGCAAAAACGAGTGGGAACCATACCACTCGAACCACACTTTTTCATAAAAACGAGTGGGGCTGACCCCACTCAAACTACATATTTTCACAAAATCGAGTGGGTCAAGCCCCGCTCGCCTTCTGTTCCCTTGTCAGTCTCTCCACACTCTAATCAAAACCACCAGTTAAACTGGTGGTTTTGTGTCCCTTAAGGGTACAATAAAGGCTGCCTGCCAAACCGGCAGGCAGCCTCCCTATAAGTTAAATTTTCATTCCGCAGGCTTTATCCTGCTCTCGCTTTTCCTTTATGGCTTCCTTGAGAATCATATCTTTGACCTTCATCAGGCGGGTCTGGTTTCCACGCTCGTTTTCATCAAGCTTCATCATTATATACTTGATGGTCATTTCCAGCTGTGGTATCTTGACGTATTCGAGGGCGTTAACCCTTCTTCTCGTCTTCTCCAGCTCGGCAGCCAGCATGGCAGCCTCCTTCTCTTTGGCGGCCAGATCCAGCATGGCAGGCAGGGCTCTTGCGAGTCCCGCTATGGCCGCGTCCAGCTCTCCGGAAGTGCTTGCAAAACCGTACGGATAAATATCAGAAGAGTCTTCCGCCGTAGTCTCAAAAGAGAACTGAGGCACATCTACGCTCATGACATTTTTGCCCGTGACGGAAAGATCCACTCCCTGCTTGGGAAACATCAGGGCCTCTTCCATCACTTCTTGGCTCATCACGGCGCTGGCCACCGAGAAGCTCTCGTATACACGGGAAAGCTCCTGCTCCACCTCTTCACGAAGCCTCTTGTTTTCACGGGCCAGCTCCAGAAAGCCTTTCATCAGCTGGTCTCGCTTGTCTTTCATCAGCTTGTGGCCTCGCCTTGCCGTTACCAGACGGCGTTTGAGGGTCGTAAGCATCATTCTGGTAGGATTCACATTTAATCTTTCCATAATTTCTCCTTACTTGCCGAGATATTTTTCGATGTACTCGTCTCTTATCCTCTTAAGCTCGCTCTTAGGCAGCATCTCCAGCAGCTTCCAGCCTATATTCAGAGTCTCTTCTATGGTCCTGTCAGTCTCGTAGCCCTGAGATACGTATTGCTTCTCAAAGGCCTGAGAGAATCTGGCGTATTTCAGGTCGGTTTCGGTGAGGGCCGCCTCTCCCAGAATCGTCACCAGCTCCAGAGCTTCCTTACCTTTGGCGTAGGCCGCAAAAAGCTGGTTCATGGTGTCAGCGTGGTCTTCTCTTGTCTTGCCCTTGCCTATTCCCTTGTCCTTCAGTCTGGAAAGGGAAGGCAGCACGTCTACCGGAGGCTTGATACCCTTTCTGTATAGCTCTCTGGAAAGGATTATCTGTCCCTCGGTGATATATCCCGTCAAGTCAGGTATCGGATGGGTCTTGTCATCCTCCGGCATGGTCAGGATAGGTATCATGGTTATGGAGCCGTCGAAGCCCTTTTTACGACCCGCTCTTTCGTACATGGTGGCAAGGTCGGTATACAGGTAGCCCGGATAGCCGCGGCGTCCCGGTACTTCCTTTCTTGCCGCCGATACTTCTCTCAATGCCTCGGCGTAGTTGGTTATATCCGTCAGTATTACCAGCACGTGCATGCCAAGGTCGAAGGCGAGATACTCTGCCGCAGTCAGAGCCATACGCGGAGTTGCGATACGCTCTACGGCAGGGTCGTTGGCCAAGTTCATAAACAGGACCGTTCTGTCTATGGCTCCTGTTCTTCTGAAGTCGGAAGCGAAGAACTCCGCTTCCTCGTGAGTTATTCCTATGGCGGCGAAGACTACGGCGAAGTTGCCTTCGCTTCCCCTTACCTTGGCCTGACGGGCAATCTGCGCCGCCAGATTGGCGTGAGGAAGTCCCGAAGCCGAGAATATAGGCAGCTTCTGTCCTCTTACGAGAGTGTTCAGGCCGTCTATGGCCGATACTCCCGTCTGTATGAATTCCGACGGATAGTCTCTGGCCGCCGGGTTCATAGGCAGTCCGTTGATGTCCATCCTCTTCTCTGCGATTATATCCGGACCGCCGTCTTTCGGGCGTCCCATTCCGTCGAACACTCTTCCTAAGATGTCAGGCGATACGGGAAGCTCCGTTCCTCTTCCCAAGAATCTTACGGTGCTCTCCTTGAGGTTGATGCCGGTGGAGCTCTCGAAGAGCTGTACCAAGGCGTTGTTGCCGTTTACCTCCAGCACCTTGCACAGCCTCTTTTCTCCGCTGGGCAAAATTATCTCTCCCAGCTCGTCGTAAGTGACGTTTTCAACGTCCTTTACCAGCATAAGAGGGCCGACAACTTCGCTTATGGTCTTATATTCCTTAATCATCGTCCTCAGCCTCCTTTGCGTTTAAAGCAGAAATGCTTTTTCTCATTTCTTCCATTATATTTTTATAAGCCTCGTCTATATCTTTTTCTTCCACGTATTTGAAACGCCCGATGGACTCTCTGACAGGCAGCTCCAGTATGGCGTTGAAGTTAGCCCCTTTGGCCACCGCTTCTCTGGACAATTCATGGTATGTTAGAATCATCTTGAGGAGCTCATACTGCTTCTTCAGCGAAGTATAAGTGTCCACCTCGTGGAAAGCGTTCTGGTGGAGGTAGTCCTCTCTTATGGACTTGGCCGCCTCCAGCTTTAGTCTGTCCTCGTGGGAAAGTCCGTCTACTCCTACCAGCTGCACCACTTCCTCCAGCTCCGACTCTTCTTGAAGCAGAGCTATGGTTCTGGCTCTCAGCTGTGGGAACTCCTTGTCGACGTTTTCCGCATACCAGTCCTCAAGTCTATCCACATACAGGGAATAGCTCTGTAACCAGTTTATGGCAGGGAAGTGTCTCTTGTATGCCAGCGACGAATCCAGACACCAGAACACCTTTACTATACGCAGCGTAGCCTGCGATACCGGCTCTGAAATGTCTCCTCCCGGAGGAGATACTGCTCCGATGGCCGAAAGGGCGCCCAGCCTGCCCTCTTTGCCGAGGGATATGGTTCTGCCGGCTCTCTCGTAGAACTGAGCCAGTCTCGAAGCCAGATAAGCAGGGTAACCTTCCTCGCCCGGCATTTCTTCCAAACGCCCGGACATCTCACGCAGAGCCTCCGCCCATCTGGACGTGGAATCCGCCATGATGGCTACGGAATATCCCATGTCTCTGAAATATTCAGCTATGGTGATTCCCGTATATATGGACGCTTCTCTGGCCGCTACAGGCATGTCGGAAGTGTTGGCTATCAGCACCGTACGCTTCATTATCGACTCGCCGGTGTTAGGGTCTTTCAGCTCAGGGAATTCCATCAGAACGTCGGTCATCTCGTTTCCGCGCTCTCCGCAGCCGATATAGACCACGATCTCCGCGTCGGCCCATTTTGCCAGCTGATGCTGAACCACCGTCTTGCCCGACCCGAAAGGTCCCGGTACTGCGGCCACTCCTCCCTTAGCTATAGGGAACAGAGTGTCTATTACCCTCTGGCCCGTTATGAGAGGCATTTCGGGAACCAGCTTTTCTCTGTAAGGTCTTCCGCGTCTTACGGGCCACTTCTGCATCATCGTAAGCTCTCTGAGGCTGCCGTCCGCCATCTTGACCTTGCATATCGGTTCATCTACCGTAAACTCTCCGTCTTCGATGGATTCCACCACGCCGGATACGCCGAAAGGCACCATTATTCTGTGCTCCACCACTATGGTCTCTTGCACCGTGCCGATTATGTCGCCGGCCTCTATCTCTTCACCCGGTTTTACGGCAGGGACGAACTTCCACTTCTTCGTCCTCGAAAGGGAAGGAACCTTTATTCCTCTTGTTATGTTAGGTCCCGCGGCCTCATACATGGCCTCGAGAGGCCTCTGAATACCGTCGTACATGGTCTCTATAAGTCCCGGTCCCAGCTCTACCGAAAGAGGGGCTCCTGTACTTACAACGGGTACACCCGGGCCGATTCCGGCCGTCTCTTCGTATACCTGTATCGAGGCCTTGTCGCCTCTCATCTCTATTATTTCACCTATCAGTCCCTGATCTCCTACATGAACCACGTCGAACATGTTTGCCTCTTCCATTCCCGAGGCCACTACCAGAGGTCCTGATACTTTTACTACTTTGCCTTGACTCATGGCTCTATTCACCTCCAAACAGGATGTCTGCGCCTACTGCGCGTTCCACGGCTTTCTTTACGCTCTCCATGCCTATGCCCAGACTTCCGTCCTTGTCGGGTATGGGTATTATAGCGGGAAGCCTCTTATCAACGTACTCGCCGGCTTCGGCCATCATTCCCTTATAAAAGGGCTCCGTTATATAGATTATGGCGTAGTCTCCGGCCGTCGTCTCCCTGAATGCTGCGTCAGCCTCTTCCTGACTGTCGCAGGAAAACACCGTAAGGCCCACAGCCTTAAAGCCGAGAACGCTCTCTCTGTCTCCGATAACTCCTATCTTATACATAAGTTTTCCTCAGCCTTTCCAAAATAACTTCTTTAGGCGTTCCTGCGATCTTTCCCGTAAAAATCATCCTGAGATTCTTTATCTCGCTGTCTTTTGCGATTAGGTACGCCGCCGCCGGCTCGATGCCGAAAGAAATGTATTTTGCATCTTTTATATATTCTATTCTCTTGTTGTCGCAGAGCTTCTCGAGCAAGGAGTACATGCCGGTCTCCCTGACCTTTTCTCCGCCTTTCTCTATGATTTCCGCGAATCCGTAAGGCCTGAACCTCTCCGCCAGCTTATGATAGTTTTCCTCATAGCCGCCGACAAACAGGCTCTCCGCCATCTGTCCTCCCGGCAAGAATACCTTGCTGAAGAATGTCCACGGCTTTTTCATCTGCCTCAGTCTGACGAAGGTTATCACGTTCAGGATGTCTATGAGAAGCCTGACGTAATTTATCAGAAACAGATTCTCCGTCTTTTCCGCGGCGTTGAGCATCCGGCTGTAGCACGCCTTGTCCAGAATTATGTCTATCTCCTGAGGGTCTCTTCCCTTGCCGAAAACCTCGGCCGCCCTGTTGACCGCCTCCTTCATCTCGGAAGACATGAACACGAAGTTCCTCTCCCTTATCATGGAGACCATGGCCTCAGGGGAGAAGCTGCCTTCCTCGGTCAGATATTTTTCGGGGTCAGTTCCCAGAAACTCGGCCTTAAGAACTGCCTTGGCGTTGTGATAATCCTTGGGATATCTGAACATTTCCAGCTCTTCTTGGTCGGGTAAGGTGGAAAATACGAAATCGTAATTTCTTCTTTCCTCTTCTGCCAGCAGCTTCGCAAAGTCTCTCGGTTTCTCGGGCGCCTTGAGGCTACCGTACCCGTTTTCCGTCAGCACAGACATTGCTCCGGCAAAGTCGGCCGCCTCGGCGGCTCTCGTCAGCTCCGATTCGGGAAGAAAGGAGCTCTCGCTTGCTCTTATGAGGGCGGCGCAGAATATATATGAGTCATCTCTGTTCTTACTCATAATCTTCTCCTTATTTTTCCGGCGGGAAAAGTATAGCCGCAACCTCCGAAGTCAGCTCACGGCGTCTGTCTTCCACCATGGCCTCCACCGAATTGTTGATGTATACCTGCCCCTTTTGAAGCATGTACCCGCCTTTTATTTTTCTCGTCTCCTCCGCCAGATGAAAATCACCATCAGGTACTGCCTTATTCAGAGCCTCAACTACTCTGCGCCCTATGGACGTCTTCTCTTTTTCGTTGAAGATAAGGCTTCCCTGGCTGAAACCGGTGTTCTTTCCTGCTGCTGCAAGAAATTCCACATATTGGTCTTCGTCCATAGATACTATATGTTCTACCGCCTCCTCAAAACAGCCGTCTATGAGCTGCTGTTTCTTGGCCAGAACTATCTTCTTTCCGTCTATGTCAGCTACGGACTTTCGTCTGCTTATTATTCTTTCACGTTCTTCCCCGGCCTCTCTGACCGCCACATCAGTTTCGATCTTTATTCGTTTTTCGAGCTGCGCGATGACTCCTCTGTTTTTGGTCTCCGCCGCATTAAGTATCTGCTCGCATTCTGCCTGGGCTTCGTCTATGATGGCCGATGTGATCTTTTCTATACTCATTTTGCGAATCTCACCTCCGAGCCGCTCTTTAAACCGGTATTCTCAGCCAAATCAGCACCGAAACCAGCAGAGCGAAGATAGCGTAAGTCTCTACCATGGCAGTATAGATTATACCCTTTACCATCTGGTCAGGTCTCTTGGCAGTAAGCTGCAGGGCTGCTGCCGCCGCCTTTCCCTGTGCTATTCCGGACCAGATTCCCACCAGTCCTATAGGAATACCTGCCGCTAAGAAATATGCTCCCTGAGCCATAGTCAGGTCTATCATGTCTCCTCCCAGAAGGCCTATCTTTATCATTATAAGGAAGGAGATTATCAGTCCGTAGATTCCCTGCGTTCCCGGCAGAGCCTGCAAGATGATGGTCTTACCGAATTTCTTAGGATCCTCTGCCACTACTGCCGAGGCCGCCTGTCCGGCGATTCCCACGCCCATGGCGCTGCCTATGCCTGCCAGAGCCGCGATGGTTGCTCCCAAAATGGCCAATGTATTGCCGTCTATCATATTCATCTTTTTATTCCTCCTCTTGCTCTATCTTTATATATTTGGTTTTCTTTCGGAAAGGGTCAAAGGGCTCGCCGCCGTCTTCATAAAACTTTCCGAAGAATTCTACATACTGCAGTCTGCTGGAATGTATGAAGGCTCCAAGGACATTTATAGCCAGATTCAGCGTGTGTCCCAGCAGGAATATCACTATCAGAGCAACTGCTCCGCCTATTCCGCCTCCAAACAGTGATCCGAGAGTGTTCACCACTTGCGCTATTACTCCCGTAGCCAGTCCCAGCGCCAGCAGTCTGGCGTAGGACAGTATGTCTGACATATAGCTTGTGATGTTGTATATATTGCTCAGCCCACCGGTTATCTTGCCGAAGCCCTTGTTATGCCGGCCTCCTGTCAGGAGCAGACCTGCCGCTCCTATTATAGTCATCCATTTTCCTATAGATACAGCGGCCGGAAGAACCATTCCTCCGCCCAGCCAGCCTATCAGACCCAGGATGGTGAGATACCAGAATCCTTCGTCACACACGGCGTCAAACCAATGTCCCTCTTTGATCTGCATGTAAGCTTTGATTCCCATTCCCGTAAACAGATGGACTATGCCCAGGCCGAGAGAAAATATCAGCATCTTCATAGGATCATCCAGCGGATTGAACCATATAGGGTCTATGGCTATCTCCACGCCCAGGAAAGTTCTCGCAAATACCGAAACTATGTCTCCGAACCATCCTCCGAACAGGGCTCCCCATATCACAGTGGAGATGCCGCAGTAGAAGAACAGTTTTACCATCTTATACGTGTTACCTTCAAGTTTGAATTTTTTAAGAGCCGCAAAACATCCGGCGGTCATGATTATTCCATATCCGGCATCGCTGAGCATCATACCGAAAAATACGGCGTAAAACATGGCGAATATGCTGGTGGGGTCAAACCCTCTGTAATCAGGCAGCGAGTACATCTCTGTGATCGCTTCAAAAGGTACGAAGAAATTCTTGTTATCCAAAAGTACCGGAACTTCGTCTCCTTCTTCTGCCTCTGCAAATCTGTAGCAGCAATTCATGCCTTCTAAGAGTTTCTCCGCTTTTGCAGAAAGTCTCTCGGGGATCCACCCTTCAAGGTAAAACGTCTTTTTTGTCTTGAGCAATTTGTTTTTGATCTTTTCTTTTTCGGAAGCTATGGCTGTCATATCGCAGTAATTTTCCACTGATTGCCGCAGATTAGCCATCTTTGACGCTTCAGTCTTCATCTCCTGAATCTTGGCCTGAAGAGCTTCCTTTTCTGATCTGATTCTCTCGAGGTTTTCTTTGGCTGTCCCCTTAAGCCCTCTGAAATACACTTCTGAAAATCCTCTTTGTTTCAGCAGAGATAATATCTGCTGTTCCTGACTTATGAGACAGATGAAAGCTATATAATTCATCTCTTTATCTGCATTGATAAGCTTTGCGACTATCCCTCCCAGATCTTCGAGTTCTCTCATGATTTCCGGAACATCTGCTCCTGAAGGCAGTATACCCTCGTGAATGATAGTCTTGGGAGTACGTATCATTTCAAGGGGCATCGCATACCCCAGCCACGGCGTGATGAGGATTTCTTCCTGATCGAGTTTGTTCATCTGATCGTTAGCGTCCTTGAGGCGTTCTTCCAGCTCGAGTATTTTTCTGATATCCTCTTCTGCAGATTCCATATCTATCTGCCGTGCCGCTTCTTGCTTCATGATTCTTCTGGTCTTAAAGAGCGGTTCCTTAGCCTTATCGTGCTTCTCCAAAAAAAGCAGGGCGTTTTCGGCGCGGCTGAGTCTGGCGTCAAGCTCTGCGGCCTTTGCATGGCTGTCATCCAGCGTCACTATAGAACTCAAAGTTTCATCTGAGAGTTTATTCTTCTGATCCGTAAGCTCTACGGCTCCGAAGTCCATCAATCTGGACATTATGGATTCTTTCTGCTTGTCAAGGCCTATCACTGCAATCTTCTGCATTTTAACAATTGACACTTGAATCCACGATCCTTTCTGCAATGAATCTTATCGCCTCTTCTTTTTTCTCCCGGGCCTTCAGTTCCATCTCCCGGCAGAACTCTTGGGCATTCTCAATGGCTTTATCATAAAGCTTGCCGGCGATCTCCTGCCCGTCTTTAAGCAAAGCTTGGCATTGTTCTCTCTCCCTGGCAAAAGCCTCCTCTACCATCTTGTCGGCTTTTGCATCGGTCTCCTGCGTTAACTTCTTTGCCGAGACTTTCGCCTCCTTTCGCATCTTGTCGGCTTGGTCTTCAGCATCCTTAATGAGTTTAAGTTCTTCTGTAAACAATCTCCCGCCTCCTTGCCTTATTATTTCCAAAATGAAAAATTTCCCCTTTTTCTAAATTTACCACAAAATATTCATATATATCAAAATTTTATCAAATATTCAGTATACAAAAAAATATGCCCTATGAAGATAATTCATCCCCATAAAGCATAGTCTATGCAATAATTTAAAGTTTAGAGGCTATTTCCTCGATCTTTTTAAGCCGGCCGTTTATTCCTGATTTTTTCAGAGGCGGTCTGCACATCTCGCCCAGCTCTTTTATGGATATATCAGGATTTTCTTGTCTCAGTTCTGCTACCTCTCTGAGTTTATCCGGAAGCCAGTTCAGGCCTTTTTTTTCTTGAATCTTTTCCACAGCCTTCACCTGTTTCTGTCTCTTATACACATCTGACGCTGCCGAC
>OJQW01000082.1_pt1 | contig 59821 bp, 57 predicted proteins | sample 1599041 | NCBI WGS metagenome assembly OJQW01 (sample SAMN03922518, study PRJEB24848) | human gut metagenome | isolation source: stool sample | host: Homo sapiens | place: Germany | collected 2010-02
GGCGACAAAAAGAAACCCCTCAGACTCCAAAGAGAAAAACGCTTTTTGGGTTGGGAAGTTTGGGGACACGGGGAATAGTGTTTACCCAACAGGTGGTTGTTTCAAGTTGCTATCCCTAAGATTTATGCCAGATTAGGCTGCCACTGTCTTACCGCGCGGACGACCACCCCAACTAACAACCCACGTAAGCGCTCCGGCGCAAAGCGCCGTCGCGCGAAAAAGACAGCACCCCAGTCTCGTAAAGTCTAAGGGATACCAGCGTAAATATGTCGAACCGCCAAGATAAACCCATTCCCCGGCATATTACAGCACCCAAAGCGGCTTTCCTTTCGGGGTCTGGGGGACTTTCTTTGGCCAAGACCAAAGAAAGTCCCCCAGAAAAACCTCTTGACAATTTAAATTGTGAAGTCTATAATGCAGTCAAGTCAATACTGCAAAAGGCTATGACTGCGGAATAGTACCGGGAGCAGCGGCGGGTGTCGTGGGCTCTGCAGAGAAGTGCCGGTTGGTGCAAGGCACGAGAGTACGGCCTGGGAATACACGCAAGAGCCACCCCACGAAAGCGCATAGCGCCGGTAGGCCGGGTCGGGTTCTCCCGTTACAGAGATAGAGTATCTCGCTTCGGCGACGCACTCGAAAAGGCCGGTATGCGTGAGCTGCCGGTAAATTGAGGTGGTAACACGGGATTTGGCGCTCGTCCTCTGCAGAGAGGAAGGGCGTTTTTCTTTTTCCTCAAACCCGGTGGAGCTGCCGCCAAACGGCTCCTTCCAATAAAAAAGAAGGAGAGCAGAACAATGGCAAACATCAAATTCCACACCGGTATGGACATCCCCCTGGAGCTGCACAAGGTGCGCATGGTGCAGAAGCTCAATCTGCAGCCTGTGGAGCGCCGTCTGGAGGCGATAGCCGAGGCGGGCAACAACACCTTCCTGCTGAAGAACGAGGACATCTTCCTCGACATGCTCACCGACTCGGGTGTCAATGCCATGAGCGACCGCCAGACCGCCGCCATGCTGATATGCGACGACAGCTACGCCGGCAGCGCGTCCTTCACGCGCCTGGAGAACAAGGTGCACGAGATATTCGGCACCAAGTTCTTCCTCCCGGCTCACCAGGGCAGAGCCTGCGAGAACATCATAGCCATGGCCTTCGTAAAGCCCGGCGACGTGGTGCCGATGAATTTCCACTTCACGACCACCAAGGCTCACATAACCCGCCTGGGCGGCACGGTGGAGGAGCTGGTCATAGACGAGGGGCTCGCGACGACAAGCGACAACCCCTTCAAGGGCAATTTCGACCTCGACAAGCTCCGCGCGCTGATAGCTGACGTGGGCGCAGAGCGCATACCCTTCCTGCGCGTTGAGGCGGGCACCAACCTGATAGGCGGCCAGCCGCTGAGCCTGCAAAACATGCGCGAGACCTGCGGGATCTGCCGCGAGCACGGCATCATGACCGTGCTGGACGCCAGCCTCTTGCAGGACAACCTCTACTTTATCAAGACCCGCGAGGCCGCCTGCAAGGACATGAGCATCCGCGAGATAACCCGCGCGGTGGCCGAGCAGTTCGACATAATCTACTTTTCCGCGCGCAAGTTCGGCTTCGCCCGCGGCGGCGGCATAGCCATGCGCGACGGCAAGCTCTGCGAGCAGATGCGCGAGCTGGTGCCGATGTTCGAGGGCTTCCTCACCTACGGCGGCATGAGCGTGCGCGAGATGGAGGCCATCACCGTCGGCCTCGAGGAGACGATGGACGAGGACGTGATAAGCCAGGGACCCATCTTCATCGACTTCATGTGCAGGGAGTTCATCAAGCGCGGCGTGCCCGTCGTGACTCCCGCCGGCGGACTGGGCTGCCACCTGAACGCGCGCGAGTTCCTGCCGCACATTGACGACCACGAGTACCCGGCCGGCGCGCTGGCCGCGGCGGTGTACATCGCCGGCGGCATCCGCGGTATGGAGCGCGGCACGCTCAGCGAGCAGCGCGAGCCGGACGGCACCGAGCCGATAGCCGACGTGGAGCTGCTGCGTCTGGCCATGCCGAGGCGCGTGTTCACGATGAGCCAGGTGCTCTACGCCGTGGATCGCATCACCTGGCTGTTTGAAAACCGCGACCTCGTCGGCGGACTGCGCTGGGTGGAGGAACCGAGCTCGCTGCGATTCTTCTTCGGCAGGCTCGAGTCCACTAGTGATTGGCAGGAGAAGCTCGTCAAAAAGTTCCGCGACGACTTCGGCGACAGCCTTTAATATACGCTTTCACGTTCTCTCTTCTTTCCTCACAATACGCGAAGCCCCCGGAAACTTTTCCGGGGGCTTTGCCACGCCGACGCGCGGCGTATTAGATTTTAAAACATATCGCGCCGCCGTTCGCCGCGCAGCTCAAGAACTCACCTCCAAGCTTGCCATCTCCGCAAGCGCCGCCCGGTCGAGTACGTAGAGCCGCCGCTTTTTTATGTCAACTATGCCCTGGGCCTTCAGCTTCTCGCACACCCTCGCGACCTGCACGCGCGAGGCGCCGACGGCGGAGGCGAGCTCCTGCTGTGAAAAGGGCAGGCAGCCGAAGCGTGCGTAGTCGCGGCTATTCATGTACAGTTGGATGAAGTTGGCAAGCTTGTTGAGCACGGAGTTGCTGCTCTGCGACTCGGCGTCGAGGCACATGAGCTTGAGTACGTCGGAATAATATACCATAACGTCTTCTGCGAAGGCGGAGCTCAGCCCCATGAGGCGCGACATGTCCGCGAGCGTGAGCGGCACCGCGCGCAGCGTGGTGAGCGCCGTTATGGTCACGGAGACGCCGGCGTCATGGCGCAGCGCGTCCATGCAGCAGATGGTGTTCTGCCGGAGGTAGCCGAGCGTGCGCTCATAGCCGTATACGTTCACCACGCTCGCGCGCGCCGCGCCCTCCAGGATAAAGTACACCTGCGGCGAGGGCGTGCCTCCGCGGCTGAGCTGCTGCCCCTTCCTGAAGCGCCGCCGCTCCGGCACCTCGCTCATGATCAGCCCGCGTTGCGCCTTCAGGTTGTCGGTGAGCACAAATTCCGGCGCGGTGTTGATTTTATGTCCTTCCATGGCGGCCTCCAAAAAATTATTTTCAACTGTATCATACGATATCGTTTATTTCTTGTCAATACCTTATACTGCACTTAGTGGTTAAAAAATTAACCGCAGTCGATTCAAGTACAGCCAGCTAAGGAGGTAAAACCATGGCAAGCAAACTGTTTCCGCATGTCTTTACGCCGGGCCGCATAGGCACCCTGGAGCTCAAGAACCGCGTAATGAAGGCGCCGCAGTCGTCCGGCATGAGCAACAAGGACGGCACCGTATCCGAGCGCCTCATACGCTATTACCGCAACCAGGCCTCCGGCGGTGCGGGCATGATAATCGTCGAGTACGCCTACGTGGACGACATCGGCGCGAAGAGCGCGCACTGTCATCTTGGCATCTCGCAGAACGAGCACATCCCCGGCCTCACCTGGCTGGCTGAAAACATCAAGGAGTGCGGCGCCGCCGCCGGCATCCAGATCGAGCACTGCGGCCGCCAGAAGTTCCTGGGCACACAGCCCATGTGCGCGCCGAGCGCCATCCCCTGGCCGAAGTTGTGGGATCAGTACGGCTTGCAGGCCGTGCCCCACGTGCTGACCATCGAGGAGATCCAGGACATAGTCCACGCCTTCGGCGACGCGGCCTGGCGCGCGAAGGTCGCCGGCTTCGACCTCGTCGAGATCCACGGCGCACACGGCTATCTGCTGACGAACTTCTTCTCCCCCACTACGAACCACCGCACCGACCTCTACGGCGGCTCGCTTGAAAACCGCATGCGCATCTACGTGGAGATAGCCCGCGATGTGCGCAAAAAGGTCGGCCCGGACTTTCCTGTTACCATCCGCTTGAGCGGCACAGACTATGAACCGGACGGCTTCCCGATTGAGGAGACAGTAGCGTTGGCTAAAGTGCTGGAAAACGAGGGCATCAATGCATTCCACATCTCCGGCGGTGACCACCACACTATGATTCATCAGACCTCGCCTATGGCAATGAGCCACTGCCACAACACCTGGGCGGCCGCTGAGGTAAAGAAGGCGGTCTCCGTCCCAGTTATAGCCTCCGGCTCTATTACTACCCCTGACCTTGCTGAAGAGATTATTGCCTCCGGAAAGGGAGATTTTGTTGGCCTTGGACGCCCGCTCTGGGCCGACCCTGAGTGGCCGAAAAAGGCCGAGGCCGACCATCCGGAGGATATTCGTCCCTGTATCCGGTGCAACGAAGGCTGCCTTGAGCGCTCCTTCTATTGCTACAAGGCCGTCACATGTGCCCTCAATCCGCAGATAAGCCGCGAAGGTGAGCTGGAAATCACTCCTGCTGCTGTTAAAAAGAACATCGCCGTTGTCGGTGGCGGCCCTGCTGGTCTCGAGGCGGCGCGTGTTCTCTCATTGCGTGGTCATTCCGTCACTCTCTTCGAGATGGGCGAACTGGGCGGTCAGCTCAACGAAGCCTCTGTGCCCGAATTCAAGGCCGACATCCGTGGTTTCAGGGATTACCTAATCACTGCCGTTAACAAGCAGGGTGTCAAGCTGGAGCATAAAGCCGCCATACCGTCCGACCTCACCAGCTTTGACGCCGTAATCTGCGCCACCGGCAGTAGGCCCAAGGCCTGCCCGCTGCCCGGAGCCGAGAAGGCGGTAGATGCGGCCGACGTACTGAAGGGCAAAGCTAAGGTCGGCCACAAGGTCGTCATGCTGGGCGTCGGCCTTGTCGGCAGCGAGACCGCGCTATGGCTGGCTGAAAACGGCCACGATGTCACGCTTGTGGGCCGCGGTCCGCAGATAATGAAGGGCGTAGCGTCAACGGACGCGCTTGCCTATACGGAGCGCATCGAGAAGGCTGGCATGAATATCTGCACGAATACCACACCGCTGGAGATTGTCGACGGCGGCGTCATGGTCAAGTTTAAGGGTGAGGTGCGCAAAATTGAGGCTGATACAGTGGTCTACGCTTTCGGCGCAGCCGCCCAGCACGCGCTCTGCGACGAGCTCAAGGCCCAGGGCCGTGAGGTATACCTTGTCGGCGACGCAAAGGGTCCTGCGAAGATAATGGACGCCATCCACACCGCGTACAAGCTTTCCATCAAGCTTTAAACATCACCTCTCGAGAGCGCGTAAGCGCGGAAAAGCCCCGGGCGACCGGGGCTTTTTTCCGTGCGGGCGCGTGCCCGTAGGCTTCTTCATGTACAAGCGCTCCGAGACCCAGGCCGACACCGCTGTGATACGGCGCTTCATGCTGGGCGGCAGGCACCGCGAGCGTGGACTCGAGGAAAAAGTCCTCGAACACGTGTTGAAGGGCTTGAAGCTCCAGGGCGTCAAAAAAGTGCTCATAACGGCCGGAGCCGCGCGTGAGGACGCGGCGGAGCTGTTCCTCTCCCTCGGCTTTCGCCCCGCCGGGGAGGGCGGCTGTGACGGGTTCTGTTATGAGCTTGAAATGTGACCAAAACTACTTTATTTCGGAGGATTATTACCATGAAAAAGATAATTTCACTTGTGCTCTGTCTCGCCCTGGGCGGCCTTGTGCTGTCCGGCTGCTCCGGCGGGGAGGCTCAGTTTGAGGAAAAGAGCTACACCCCGGACGCGCAAGTCAGCGCCGTCACCATCGACGTTCAGGACAGGGACGTCACCGTTGAGCTGTCCGACGACGGACAGGTACACATTCAGTATTTCGAGAGCAGCAAGGAGTTTTACGACATCTCCGTCTCCGGCGGCGTGCTGACCATGACCGGCGCGACGGACAAGTCCTGGGCCGATTACATCGGCCTCGCCCCCTCCGCCGAATACCGCAAAATAGTGCTGCAGGTTCCCGACGCGGTGCTGGAAAACCTCACTATCACCACCACCAACGAGGACATCACCCTCCCCTCCCTGTCCGTGACCGGCAGCGTCAGCCTCGACTGCAACGGCGGGGACATAAGCTTCGATAGTCTCGACGTGGGCACGGCTCTGACCCTGAACGTCAAAAACGGCGACGTCTCCGGCACGGTTCTGGGCAGCTACGACGACTTTGCCATCCGCGCGGAGGTCAAAAGCGGCGACAGCAGCCTGCCCGAGAGCAAGGACGGCGGGGTCAAGACTCTGAACGTCACCGCCAACAACGGCGACGTCAACGTCGAGATCTCGAACGGATAAATATAAAGAGCGCCGGCCGGAGTGACTGCCTCCGGCCGGCGCTCTTTGCGCTGCCTACTTATTCGTTTCCGAAAAACGCCACGCCTATGGCGCCGGGGCCGGCGTGCGTTCCGACCACGCTGCCTATGATCATGGACGGCAGATCGTCTGCGTGCCCGACCCAGAGGCGGGCGCTGTCGGCCTTGTACTTCTGGAGCATGGTGTCATTCAGACCCGTGTAGCCGAGCATGTAGGGCATGGAAAAGTCCACGCCGTATTTCTCCACCATCTGCGAGAGCAGGTTGTTCCCGTTCTTGGAGCCGCGCGCCTTGCCTATCAGCGCGACCGCCCCGTCGCGGATGGTGATGACGGGCTTGATGGAGAGTATACCTCCGGCCAGCGCAGCCGCGCCGGAGATGCGTCCTCCGCGCTTGAGGTACTCCAGCGTGTCCAGCAGCGCTATGAGGTGCACGCGACCCTTGACGGCCTCGACGGCGTCGGCCACCTCGTCCATGCTCTTTCCCTGCGCGGCCAGGCTCAGCGCATAGCGCGCCTGTATCTGCGCGCCCAGGGTCACGCTCAGCGTGTCAACCACGCGCACGCGTCCCGGGAAGTCCGCCGCGGCTATCATCGCGCTCTGATACGTGCCGGAGAGCGCGGACGAGATGGTCAGCGCCACGACGTCGTCGCCGTCTGCCGTCATGCGCCCGAACGCCTCGGTGAAGTCGGCGGGCGTGGCCTGGCTGGTCGTGGGCAGGGTGTCGCTCTCGATGAGCCGCTCGTAAAACTCCCGCGCGCTGATGTCCACGCCGTCCACGTACTCCTCGTCGCCGAAGTGCACGCGCAGGTACACGGACTCTATGCCCAGCTCCCTGCGCTGCTCCGCCGTGAAATCGAAGGTCGAATCGACCAGTATCTTAACTGCCATAGGCTCCTCCATGTTTAAAATGTTGAGTGCTCAACAAATATACTCTCAAAATGTTGACTTGTCAATATCTTAGTTGTATTATTGTCCCGAGGTGTGAGCTGTGAACGAAACTGAAAGATTCTACGAATTCACCGGGCTTGTGTCGCGCGTCGGCAAGGCGCTGCGCCGGGCGCAGGAGAAATACACACGCGATTTCGGGCTGAGGAGCGTGCACGTGTCCTGCCTGCTCCGGCTGCTGGACGCACCAGGCGGGCTGAGCGCCACGGAGCTGAGCGAGCGCTGCGGCGTCGACCGGGCGCAGATCTCGCGCGTCAGCGCGGATCTGGCGGAGCGCGGCCTGGTGTGCGAGGCCGCGCCGGGCGCAAAGAGGCGGTACCGCGGCAGCCTGACCCTCACCGGCGAGGGCAGCGCCCTGGCGCGGGAGATGAAGGGCATAGTGGTGGAAAAGCTCGGCGCGATAAGCGGCAGCCTGGACGAGGGCAAGGTCGCCACCTTCTACGAGGTCTTCCACGAGATCGCCGACAAGCTGGAGGACATCTGAGGGGCGGGGTTGACTTTTACTATAATGTATAGTAATATACTTTATAGCAAAGGAGGCAGTGCCATGTCGTCGATAGATTTAGTGATACTCGGAATGGTTCTGGAGCGGCCGCAGAGCGCCTACGACCTCCAGAAGGACGTGGAGTACCACCACCTCTCGAGGTGGACAAAGATCAGCGTCCCGTCCGTGTACAAAAAGGTACTGCAATTAAAAGAGCAGGGATACCTGCAAAGCAAAAGCGTGAAGGGAAATAAGGCCGCAGACAAGGCCATCTATGAGATAACGGACGCGGGGCGGGCGTACTTCGCGCGGCTCATGGAGCACTATGCCACGCAGCAGATTTCCTTCCTCTTTGACTTCAACGTCGTTATCACTAACCTGAACAAGGTAGAAAAGCCGCAGGCTCTGGAGCTGATCACCAAGCTGCGCGAGAGCATCGCCGCATCCGCGCGCCTATCCGGCGAGCACGCGCGGGAGAATTCTGCCATCCCGCTTGTGGGCAGGACGATATTTGACCAGCAGCGGATGCTCTACGGCGCGCTTTCGCAGTGGCTCGACACATTTGAGGCCGGGTTCAAGGCCGGCGACTGACATGGGCGTGAGCAGCACGCTGACGCTTTTGTTTGAAGACCCGTTCTGGATAGGGCTTTATGAGCGCACCGACGGCGGCGCATATGAGGTCTGCAAGATAACCTTCGGCGCGGAGCCAAAGGACTGTGAGGTGTACGATTTCCTTTTGCAGCACTGGCACAGCCTGACTTTCAGCCCTCCGGTAGAGGCAGGCAAAGCCGCGGACAAAAAGCCCGGCCACAAGCGGATGCAGCGGGAGATCAAAAACCAGCTGCGCGAAAAAGGCGTGGGCACGAAAGCGCAGCAGGCGTTAAAGCTCCAGCGCGAGCAGGCGAAGGCGGAGAGAAAGCTCAAGACCCGCGCGCAAAGGGAGGCCGAAAAGGAGCGGCAGTACACCCTGCGCCAGGAGAAGAAGAAAGCCAGACACAAAGGCCGCTGAGCACGTACGGCGCGCCCCATAAACGACAAAGCGGATATGCCTTGACGGCATATCCGCTTTGACTTGCGCGCACCGGCTCTCACCTGTTGCGGCTGAGCCTGTAGATGCGGAACAGGAAGTAGACGTCTATAAGCCCGTCCGCGGCCAACAGCGCGCCGAACATTATCATCACGCTCTCGACGGCGACGTAGGGCTGGGTGACCAGCAGGACGCCGAAAACCATAATTATGACGGCCACACAGGCGACCACGCCCCAGCGGGCAAAGCCCGTCCGCCTCAGCTCAAGCGCGCGGCCGAGCTTCTCGGCGCCGTCTATCAGCAGTACGATGCCGAAAATGAGCGGGATTATGCTCAGCACCACGCCCGGCGCGATGAGGCAGAACACGCCCAGCGCCGCGAAGGCTATGCCCACGGGCAGAGTGAGGCGCGAAGCGTCCTCGTCCGAGCGGCGCAGGAAGTAGAACAGTATCGTGATAGCGCCGTAGCCCAGCGCGCACACGCCTATGCCCGTACAGATTATCGTCGCGCTCATGTCCGGGTTCAGCGCCAGGATAAGACCCACGGCGATATAGATTACAGCCGTTATTATCTGCTGGATGAGATCTTTCTTGTTCATGCCGTGCCTCCGATTGTATATGGATACCCTATTATAGCATCCCCGACAACGGTGCGCAACGCGAAAAGACGTTGAAAAGTTCACATTGGCGCGTTAGAATATGGGCATACAGCTTTGGGAGGCCGGAGTATGGAGATAGTATGGCACGGATACGCCTGTTTTGAAATAGTCAGCGGCGGTTACTCGCTGGTTCTCGACCCCTACCGAGCCGGTACCAACGCCGGATTCCCCGCGCTGGACGTCGAGGCCGACGAGGTGCTTTGCAGCCATGACCACGACGGCCACGGCGCCGCCGCTGCGGTGAGGCTGCGCGCGCCCGGCAAGCCCTCCCCCTTCGAGATCGAGACCCTCACGACGCACCACGACGTGCTGAAGGGCCGCCTGCGCGGGGAAAACCTGGTGAGGATACTCCGCGCCGAGGGGCTGAAGATCGTCCACCTGGGCGACCTCGGCCGCCCGCTGACGGACGCGGAGCTTGAGCGCATCTCCGGCGCCGACGCCATGATGGTGCCGATAGGCGGCATCCTGACGATTGAGCCTTACGCCGCGTACCGGCTCTGCCGCGACGCCGCGCCGCGCCTGGTGCTGCCCATGCACTACAACGTAGGCGGAGGCAGCCGCAGGCTGCGCCGACGCGAGGAGTTCACCAGCCTGTTCGAGCCCGAGGAGCTGGCGTACTCCGATTCCCACCGGCTCACGCTCACGGCGGAGCAGCGCCCCGACAGGCTCGTGCTCATGCTCACGCCGCCCTGGGGGAGCGCCTGATGGAAACGGTACTGCTCGTCCTCGAAATAGTGGGCACCGCGGCCTTCGCCGTCTCGGGAGCCTTTGTCGGCGTGCGCCGGGACATGGACGTGTTCGGCGTCATAATCCTCGGCCTGACCACGGCGGTGGGCGGCGGCATCATACGCGACCTGATACTCGGCCTGACCCCGCCGCGCACCTTCCAGCACCCCGTTTACGCCCTGCTCGCCATCGCGGCGTCCATAATAGTCTTCCTCATCGCCCGCCGGGGCTGGACGGAGAAGACCTCCGGTCCTTACGGAACCGCCATGCTCGTCATGGACAGCCTCGGGCTGGGCGCGTTCACCGTCTCGGCCATAGGCACGGCACTGGAGCAGAACCAGGGCTACGGCGCGTTCCTGCTCATCTTCGTCGGCGTGGTCACCGGCGTGGGCGGCGGCGTGCTGCGCGACGTACTCTCCGGGCAGACGCCCATGATCTTCCTCAAGCACGTCTACGCCAGCGCCTCCATCTTCGGCGCTATACTCTGCGTCCTGCTCATGCCCCTCACCGGCGACACCTGGGCTATAGCGCTGGGCATGGCCTCAGTGGTCGTCATACGCCTGCTGAGCGCGTACTTCCGCTGGAACCTCCCCCACGCGGGTAAGGGCTCCGGCGCCGGGTCGGACAAAGCCTGAGCGCGCCGGGGACTGTCGAAAAAACTTTACAATCTGCCTATTGCTATCTTGACATCTTCGTGATAGTATGTGTTTTCCGCCCTCCGGGCGTCCACTTTCGCGGAGGAGATGCCATTGTATTACGCCATAGCCGGCTCGGCCGCCCTCGTCATAGCAATAATGCTCGCGCTAAACGGCGAGCTGACTGCGGTGTACGGGGAGTATCTCACTACATTTATAATACACGCCGTCGGACTTGTGAGCGTCTCGGTAGTCTCGCTCGTCAAGCGCGAGAACCCGATAAAAATGGCAAAGGGCGTACCCTTTGCCATACTTCTGGGCGGAGTTATAAACTACTTCACCACGTTCTTCAACACCCTGGCCGTCGGCAAGATCAGCGTCACGGCCATCCTCGCGCTCAGCCTGCTCGGCCAGGCGGTCACCAGCCTCGTCGTCGACTGCTTCGGGCTGATGGGCATGCCCAGACGCCGCCTCGGCGCGCTTGAGCTCTGCGGCCTGGCGGTCACGGCGGGCGGCATAGTCCTGCTGCTGGGCGGGACGGGCAGCGCCCCGCTGCTGCCGGTCATAGTCAGCATACTCTCCGGCACCTGCTGCGTGTGCACCCGGCAGGTCACGGCGCAGCTCTCCGAGCGCACCAGCCTGCTGACCGGCACCTGGTTCAGCTACTTCACCGGGCTGCTCGTCTCAATAGCCGCGCTGGGCATCGCCGCCGCGCTGGGCGTGGAGATACCCTTCAGCGTGGGATTCAGCCCCCGGGCGTGGATATACCTCGGCGGCGCGCTCGGCGCAGTTGCGGTGTTCCTCCAGAGCATATGCGTCAAGCACATGAGCTCGGTCGCCATGACCCTCGTCATGTTCGCCGGACAGGTGTTCGGCGGCGCGGCCATAGACGCGCTGTTCTACGAGAAGTTCAGCACCGTCACGCTCACGGGCGGCATACTCGCCTTCGCCGGCCTGGTGCTCAACGCCCTCGGCGCGCACCGCGCGGAGAAGCGCTCACTTGCCGAATGAGACCTCCGTCAGCCTGTCGCGCAGCAGCTCCAGAGCCTTGTCCGCATACTTCTCGTCTATGGTCTTGGCCTCGGCCAGCTCGTCTGCTCCGCGGCAGAACACCAGCCAGAAAGTGTCCGTGTGCACCACCTTGCCGCAGGTGCGCGAGGCGCAGAGCATCGCGCGCTTGAACACGTGCTCAAAGCTGCCGTACGGCAGGCAGAACTGCCTCAGTCCGCTGCGGTAGAAAAACGCCCTCTCCCCCACGCGGTAAGGGCCGCACTTGACGGCAGCGCGGAAATCCGCCTGCAAGTCCGCGTCGGACAGCCTTTCGCCGGCAGGCGTGTAGAGTCTGACCTCCCTGCTCTCAGCCATTTTCTCTCCTCCTATCAATAATAAGAATCATTCTTATTTTAATTTACTGAAACTATATCACATTTTTCTCGTCAATGCAAGACGGAAATACGGCGCCGCGTGTGGAAATGGAGCGGCGTGTGGAATTCGGGGGCACGAATGAAAAAATTCATCTCAGCATTTTTCGATAAGCAGTTTTTGAAATTCTGCCTGGTGGGCGCCGCCAACACAATTGTCGGCACTGCGGTGATGTACGGGCTGCGCTTCGGGTTTGACTGCGGCTACTGGTTCTCGTCGGCCATGAACTACGTTGTGGGCAGCATATTGAGCTATTTCCTCAACAAATACTTCACGTTCAAGAGCCGCGGGCAGAGCTGGCAGGAGATCGTGCGTTTTGTGCTCAACATAGCCGTCTGCTACTTTGTTGCCTACGGCCTGGCCAAGCCTCTGGTCACCGCGGTACTCGGCAACGCCGGCGAGGACCTGCGCGACGCCGTCGCGATGCTCGCAGGCATGGTCATCTTCACCGGCCTGAACTATCTGGGTCAGCGCTTCTTCGCCTTCAAGGGCGTAAACGACAAAAAATCCGACGCAAACGGCGAAAACACGCTTGACAAAGCCGGCAAGTCCTGATATTATATTTGGGCGTTCCAAAGACAGCAGGCTGCTAGCAAGCGGAAGACCTGCCGAGGATGGCTCTTAACACAAGCTTTCTGCCTCCGTGTCCTTTGGGATACGGAGGTTTATTTTTGGGCGCGAAGATATTTCCGGAGGTGAAACAACAAGCAATGCCGAACGCAAAGATTCTCAGCGAGAAGAAGGCGGTCGTCGAGGCTCTCGCAGAGCGCTTCAAGGGCGCCAGCGCGGGCGTGTTCGTGGATTACCGCGGCATCACCGTGGCCGAGGACACTCAGCTCCGTCGCGAGCTGGTGAGCAATGAGGTCGAGTACAGCGTCGTGAAGAACACGCTGACCCGCTTCGCGCTTGAAAAGGCCGAGCTTTCCGATCTTGACAGCGTGCTCAACGGCACCACCTCTCTGGCCACCAGCGCCGGAGATCCCATCGCACCCATCCGCATCATCAACGAGTACTCCAAGAAGATGGGCGACCGCTTCAACATCAAGGCCGCCTTCATGGATGGCAAGGTGCTCGATGCGCAGGAGATCGAGGAGATCGCCGCTCTGCCCAGCAAGGACGCGCTGTACGCGAAGGTCCTGGGCACCATGCTCGCCCCCATCACCAGTCTGGCCGTCGTTCTGGGTCAGATTCTCGAGCAGCAGGGAGGCTCCGTAGAGAGCGCCGCTGCCGAAGCCGACGAGGCTCCCGCCGCCGAATAATCCGCGGCAACACACAACTCAAACTGATTAACAGGAGGAAATTATAATGGCCAGCGAAAAAGTTACCGCCATGATCGAGGAGATCAAGGCTCTTTCCGTTCTCGAGCTGAGCGAGCTCGTTCACGCCCTTGAGGAGACCTTCGGTGTCTCCGCCGCCGCCGTCGCCGCCCCCGCCGCCGGTGCTGCCGGCGCCGCCGCCCCCGCCGAGGAGGAGAAGACCGAGTTCGACGTTGTCATGAAGAGCTTTGGCAGCGAGAAGATCAAGGTCATCAAGGAAGTCCGCGGCATCACCGGTCTGGGTCTCGCCGAGGCGAAGGCTCTCGTCGAGAAGGTTCCCGCCAAGATCAAGGAAGGCGTGTCCAAGGACGAGGCCGAGGCTCTCAAGAAGCAGCTCGAGGCCGTCGGCGCCGAGGTCGAACTTGCCTAAAATATTTCAAACGAAAAGGCCGCCCTATGGGCGGCCTTTTCGTTTGAGGGTAAATTGTTAATCCCGCCCGACGTACACGCCGCCGGGCGGGATTTTATTGCAATTGTTCGCGCTGCGCGCGAACTCTGCTGAAAGCTGATTGTTTTTGGTGCGGAACGGACGTTTCGGGCATAGCCCGCTTGCGGGGGTCGCGGGCATGCTCTGCCGACGGACAGCAAGATTGCAGGTGCGCTGTGCGCGGGGTGGGGGACGTGGGTGCGGTGAGTCGGGCGCTCTGGCTCGCGGCTGGAGCCGCATCGCTACGGGGGTGCGCTGTGCGCCTTAGACCACACAGGCGTTTCTCCTTTTCCTTTGAACAACAGCGTTTTGCCGCCCTCGGCAAAACTCTTGATGCACCTTGAGTGCATCAAGCGGGCGTACGACGTCCGAAAGCACGCAGCACACGTCCGTCGCCGCGTTATTAAGAGAGCTGATACTCTATATCGTTGATCACCACAGACCGCACGTTTTCAAGTTTGGGAGCGGCGGCCAGGAGATAGGTGGCGACGTTTTCCGTGCTGCCCTCAGAGGGGTCGGACGCGGTGCCGAGCGCGTAGAGTGTGCGGTCGACGGAGTTGGCCTCGTCGATTATCACCAGCTCGCTGCCGTCGGCCATGCGAAGGGCGACGTAGTCTATCGCGTCAACCGCTACTTCCGCGGTGGCAAGCTCCACGCGCAGACCGACCTGGGAGAGCGTGACGGCTCCGTCGCCGCTGCTCACGCTGGGCAGAGCCTGCGGCTCGGGGATGTCGACAGACAGCACCGCGGCGTCCTTGCCGTGCTGGTACATGCCGAGGGTCAGCGCGTCGCCGGCGGAGTAATCCTCATACGCTATGAGCGCGGCCTCAAGGTAATAGACGTTCTCCGTCGAGCGCTGCGTGTCGAGGTAGTACTCTCCGGTAAACGCGCTGGTTCCGGCCGCATTGAGCACATCGAACCAGCACTCCCCGTCCGCGTTGGCGTATGTGCTGGCCAGTGCCGTCCAGCTCACGTTCGGCTGATCCCGGTATTCCGGCAGGAGTTCGGCGACCTTGAACGGCATTTTGCCGTCGCCCTTGAGGTTCTCCAGGCGCAGGCTAACAATGCCGGTGCGCGAGCTGCTGTCGAACAGCACGCTGTCCACCGTCAGGCGCCAGTCGGCGTTCTCGGCCACCGGCTCGGCCGGCTGCTGCACGTATCCGCCCACTGCCTCGCCGCCGTCTCCGGGAAAGAGCAGCGGGAACAGCCCGCCGCTCGCGGCCAGGGCGGTTCCGCCCAGGCAGAGCGCGGCGGCGAGGGCTATGGCGGCGACCTTGCCGGCCGTCATGCGGCGGCGCTTTTTTTCAGGCAGCGCGGCCAGGGTGCGGCGCACGCTCGCGTCAAATCCTTCAGTCGTATCCGGAAAAAAATCTCTGTTCATCATGCGTAACACGCTCCTTCCAGTTCTGTGCGGAGAATTTCGCGCGCCCTCCGCAGGCGCGTCTTCACCGTGCCCTCAGGCAGCTTGAGCATGGAGGCTATCTCGCGGGTGCGAAAGCCCTCTATGTAATAGAGCACGAAAGGCACGCGGTATTTCACGTCGAGACCCATGAGAGCCTCATACAGACCGCTGTCCCGCTCCGGGGCGATCTCGCCCTCGGCGGCTTCCTCCTCCAGCGGGACAAATCTCGCGCGCTGCCGCAGCATGGCCCGGCACTCGTTTATCAGGATGCGCGTCAGCCAGGTCTTGAAATACGCCGTGTCTCTGAGCGTGTGCTGCTTCTCCCACGCACGCAGCAGCGCGTTCTGCGCCGCGTCGGCGCAGTCGGCCTCGCTGCCGAGCATCGATTTGGCGACGCGGTAGAGAGTGCTCTCGTACTCCAAAACTGCGCGGGTGAATTCTTCTTTGTCCATAGGCGTTGTCCTTTCTTAAGCCGGCTTTCACTGATTAGATGCTCGGATGGCTCATTTAGTTTCATGCGCCGTGAAATATTTTGCCTGTCCGGGCTGCATGTGGTACAATTGTACACACAATATCGTACCAAGCGTGGAGGTGCACACTTATGAACGCCAATGACATATCCGGCATAATAGAACGGCAGCGCGCACTGTTTGCCGACGGCACTACTCTGGAGCGCGATTACCGCGACAGCGCGCTGGGCGCACTGTACCGCTCCATAAAGTCCCACGAGAAAGACATAGCAGCCGCCCTGCTATCCGACCTCGGCAAGAGCGAGGCCGAGTCCTACATGTGCGAAACCGGCATGGTGCTGTCCTCCATCAGCTACCTGCGCCGGAACCTCTCCCGGCTCATGCGGCCGAGGCGGACTCGCACCGGCATGGCTCAGTTCCCCGCGCACGGCGAGCTTAGGTACGTGCCCTACGGCACGGCGCTGATCATTGCGCCCTGGAACTACCCCATACTGCTCTCGCTCGAGCCGCTGGCGGACGCGATCGCCGCCGGAAACACCGTGGTACTCAAGCCCAGCGCAACCGCTCCTGCCACCGCCGAGGTCGTGTCCGGGATAGTGCGCGAGTGCTTCACCGAGGACTACGTCTGCGTCGTCACCGGCGGCCGTGAGGAGAACGCGGACTTGCTCAGTATGCGCTGGGACAAGATCTTCTTCACAGGCAGCGCCGCCACCGGCAAGGCCGTCATGCGCGCGGCCAGCGAGCATCTGACCAGCGTGACGCTGGAGCTGGGCGGCAAAAGCCCCGTGATCGTGGACAGCACCGCCGACATCGCGCTCATGGCCAAACGGCTGACCTACGGCAAGCTGCTCAACTGCGGCCAGACCTGCGTGGCGCCCGACTACGTGCTCTGCGACGAGCGTGTACACGGCGAGCTTGTTGCGGCGCTCAGGCGCGAGATGGCCTCGCAAGTCCCCGACGCGCTGCACGACCCCACCTACGGGCGCATGGCCAGCGCGCGCCACTTTGAGCGCGTGCGCGCCCTCATTGACCCCGCCAAGCTGGTTTACGGCGGCGGCTGCGACGCGGACACGCTCAAAATAGAGCCCACCATCCTAGACGGAGTCTCCCCCGACGACGCGGTCATGGGCGAGGAGATCTTCGGCCCCGTCCTGCCCGTGCTGACTTACAGCTCGCTGGAGGAGGCCGTCGCATTCGTGGAGTCCAGACCACGGCCTCTGGCGCTGTATCTGTTCACCTCCAGCCGGGAGAACAAGCGCTATGTCCTCTCGCGCTGCCGCTTCGGCGGAGGCTGCGTGAACGACTGCATCATGCACCTCACGACTCACTCCCTGCCCTTCGGCGGCATGGGCGCGAGCGGCACGGGCGCATACCACGGCCGCTGGGGCTTCGAGGCCTTTTCCCACCTGGAGGGCATACTCCACCGCGGCACCGCCTGCGACCCCGCGCTGCGCTACAGGCCATTCACGGAGAAAAAGCTCTCCATGATACGCAGAGTCATGCGCTGAGCCTTTGTTAAAAGTAAATAGAATTCGCGCAAAATCCACCTCCGATCTGGCTAACAAGTGGGGCTTGTAAAATCCACCGGCGTCGATTATAATATGATAAATGATATAGACATATCAGACGTCATTACAAGTCAGCGAGAGGAAGAATAATGGACACTAATCCCGTTTTGATGAACAAACTGAGCATGGACAGCGACATACCGCTGTACAGCCAGCTTGTGAGCATTATAAAGCGCAACATCTCTGCTGGCACGCTCACGCCGGGCGCGCTGCTCCCCAGCGAGGCGGAGCTCTGCCGCACCTTCGACGTGTCGCGCTCCACCGTCCGCCAGGCCATCGGAGCGCTGGAGAGCGAGGGACTGGTCGTGCGCAAGCAGGGACGCGGCACCTTCGTGGCCGAGCCGAAGATGCGCCGCCGCACGGAAAACGTCTACTCCTTCACCAGCGAGATAAACGCCATGGGCATGACCCCCAGCTCGACCATCCTGGAGTTCGACATCATGAGTCCGCCGCCCGACATCGTCTCCATGCTGGAGCTGGAGAACTCCAGCGTGAAGATCTACCGCTTTTCGCGTATCCGCAATGTGAACGGCCAGCCGCTCATACTGGAGACGAGCTTTTATCCCACGTACATCTACCCCAAGCTCACGCGCGAGCTGCTGGAGACGCACAGCTTCTACAGCCTGCTCTACGAGGAGGGCATCGTGCCCTACAGCGCCGTGGACAGCTACGAGGCCGTGACCCTCGGCCGGCGCGAGGCCGAACTTCTGGGCTGCCGCCCGGGCAGCTGCGCCTTCTCGGTGCAGCGCCGCACGCGCACCGAGGCGGGACTGGTGTACGAGTTCACGCAGAGCATGATACGCGCCGACCGCGTGACGCTGGACGTCTACCTGCACAAGGACGGCGTCAGCTTCGCGCGCAGCGTCGACAAATGATCCAACGGGCGGGCTTCCCCGCCCGTTTGCTTTTTATCCTCCGGCCGGAGAACACCCGCGTCTCTATGCGCCCCCGCTTGCCCGGGGCGGGCGAAGTGGGGACTTGTGCAATGTGCAGTGTTTGGCGGCGCTAATTTGGTGGATTATCCACAGTTTACACGTCTGGCAAGCTCTGTTAAAATGTATTTTAGTCCATGGCGTCGCGGCACTCCATTTCTATGCCGCGGCGTACAGAAAAGAAGGAGGAAATTCCGCGCGCTGGCGGTGCGTCAGTGTGGAGACCTGGCGTAATGCCGCGCATCCCTTTGCGGATGGCGGCGAGGTGTGTCATTGCGGAGGCAGGCACACTACAGCGGTAAACATGTCAGAGGTAGTCCTCAAAAACGTAAAGAAAATCTACCCCAACGCCCCCGGTGAGAAGAAAAAGAAAAAGAAGGGTGAGGAGCCCGTCGAGGAGAGCAAGGTCAACCTTCAGATCACCGACCAGGGCGTCGTCGCGGTGCAGAATTTCAACATCGACATCGCTGACAAGGAGTTCATCGTGCTCGTCGGTCCCTCCGGCTGCGGCAAGTCCACGACTCTGCGCATGATAGCCGGCCTGGAGGAGATAAGCGAGGGCGAAGTGATCATCGACGGCAAGGTCGTCAACGACATCGCCCCCAAGGATCGCGACATCGCGATGGTTTTCCAGAACTACGCGCTCTACCCGCACATGACAGTTTACGACAACATGGCCTTCTCCCTCAAGCTCAGGCATGTTGACAAGGACACCATAGATAAAAAGGTGCGCGAGGCCGCGGAGATACTCGACATCACCCAGTATCTCGACCGCAAGCCCAAGGCGCTCTCCGGCGGCCAGAGGCAGCGTGTCGCCATCGGCCGCGCCATAGTCCGTGAGCCGAAGGTCTTCCTCATGGACGAGCCTCTCTCCAACCTGGACGCCAAGCTGCGCAACCAGATGCGCGCCGAGATAATCAAGCTGAGGCAGCGCATCAACACCACGTTCATCTACGTCACGCACGACCAGACCGAGGCCATGACGCTCGGCGACCGTATCGTCATCATGAAGGACGGCTTCGTGCAGCAGATAGGCACTCCGCAGGAGGTCTTCAATCACCCTGCCAACCTGTTCGTCGCGGGCTTCATAGGCACGCCTCAGATGAACTTCTTCGACGCAGTGCTCACCCGCACCGGCGACAAGTTCACCGTCACCGCCTACGGCACCGTGTTCGAGCCCAGCGAGGAGAAGCAGAAGGCTCTCCTGGCCAGCAACGCCCAGTCCGGCGCCATCACCCTCGGCGTCCGTCCGGAGCACATAATGCTCTGCGCCCCCGGCACCGAGCACGGCATAAAGGCCAATGTCGACGTCAGCGAGATGATGGGTTCCTCCATCCACCTGCACGCCAACGTCCAGGGCAAGGATGTGGTCATGGTCATCGCCACCGTCGACCTGCCCAAGGAGCACGCTACCGGCTTCCGCTACGGCGAGGAAGTCAGCTTCACCTTTGACGGAGACGTCATCCACGTCTTCGACCCCGAGACCGGCAAGGCTCTCACCTGAGACAACGCACTCCGCCCGGCGGACTGAGCTTCAGTCCGCCGGGCTTTAGCTTTCTGCGTTAAAAGGCATTGCGGCGGCGCTGCTGCGTACCGCTGCAATGCCTTTTCGCGCCCGCTCCGGACGCGGCGGGAGGGGCGTTACAAATTCCCACAGTTATTAACACATTGTTCACTGTATTTCCAGCGTGGATGTGCTAAAATAGCGCTTATGAGAAGAATCCGTAAGGACAAGGGAATAGAGGTAGAAATACGGCGCAACGTGCCGGTATTTGAGGCGGATGCGCAGCGCGGCCTGAGCACAAAGCAGGCGGAGGAGCGCGCGCAGGCCGGCTGGGACAACCGCCCTATCGAGCCGCCCGGAAAGACCGTGGGGCAGATAGTGCGCTCCAACGTGCTCACGTACTTCAACATGCTGTTTTTCCTGCTGGCCGCGTGCGTCATAGTCGTGGGTCAATGGCAGGAGGCGATGTTCCTGGGCGTCGTGCTCGCCAACATCGTCATCGGCATAGTGCAGGAGCTGCGGAGCAAGGCCACGCTGGACAAGCTGACGCTGCTGACCGAGCCGAAGGGCACGGTCGTGCGCGATGGGCGCGAGCGGCAGATCGAGACCAAGCTGCTGGTGCGCGACGACATCGTCGTCTTCTCCGCCGGCAACCAGATCTACGCCGACGCCGTGGTCGTCTCCGGCGAGTGCTCCGTCAACGAGGCCCTCATAACCGGCGAGGCCGACGAGATAAAAAAGGCGCCCGGAGCGCAGCTGCTGTCCGGGAGCTTTGTCGTGTCGGGCGTGTGCCGCGCCAGGCTGACGCACGTCGGCGCGGACAGCTACGCCAACCGCCTGACCACTGAGGCCAAGGAGTCCCGCCCGCCTAAGCAGAGCGAAATGATGCGCTCGCTCTCCCGGCTGGTTCTCATCATAGGCATCATAATCATCCCGCTCGGCGCGCTCATGGCCTTCAAGGAGATAGCGCTGCTGGGTCGCAGCATACCCGACGGCATCGTCGCCACGGTGGCCTCGCTGGTCGGCATGATACCGGAGGGACTGTACCTGCTCACCAGCCTGGCTCTGGTCGCGGGCGTGGTGCGCCTGGCGCAGAAAAAGACACTGGTGCACGACATGGGCTGCATCGAGACGCTGGCGCGCGTGGACGTCCTCTGCGTGGACAAGACCGGCACGGTCACCGAAAACAAGATGGCCGTCGAGGACGTGGTCTGTCTCTGCCCGGACAGGTACATCGAGGACGACATCCGGCTGATCATGGCCGACTACGTCGCCGCGATGAGCGCCGACAACGACACTATGGCCGCGCTGAGGAAGTACTTCACCGGCAACGTGAACCAGACGGCGGAGCAGGCTCTGCCCTTCACCAGCGCGAAAAAATACGGCGGCGTGCGCTTCAACGAAGACGAGACCTACCTCCTCGGCGCACCGGACGTGCTGCTGGGCGACCGCTACGGCCGCTACGCCGAGCAGATAGACGGCTTCTCCGCCAAGGGCTGCCGCGTGCTGCTGCTGGGCTTGTACGACGGCTCGCTGGACGACGAGCGCCCCACGGCGGAGCTCATGCCGCTGGCGCTGATACTGCTCTCGAACAAGATACGCGCCGAGGCGCCGGACACCTTCCAATACTTCGCCAGCCAGGGCGTGGCCGTCAAGGTCATATCCGGCGACAACGCCATGGCCGTCTCCGAGGTGGCCAAGCGCGCCGGCATAGCCGGAGCCGAGCGCTACGTCGACGCCAGGGAGCTCAAGACCGACGAGGACATAGCCGAGGCCATAGAGAAATACACCGTCTTCGGCCGCGTGACGCCGGATCAGAAGCGCCGCTTCGTCCAGGCTCTCAAGGCTCACGGCCACACCGTCGCCATGACCGGCGACGGCGTCAACGACGTGCTCGCGCTCAAGGAGGCCGACTGCTCCATCGCCATGGCCTCGGGCAGCGACGCCGCCAGCCAGGTGAGCCACATAGTGCTGCTGGACAACAACTTTGCCAACATGCCCAGCGTGGTCGCCGAAGGCCGCCGCGTGATAAACAATATAGAGCGCTCCGCGGCGCTCTACCTCACCAAGAACATATTCAGCTTCACCTTTGCGCTGGTGTCGCTGATTTTCACGCTGCCCTTCCCCATCACCAGCGCGCAGATGAGCCTGATCTCGACCGTGACGATAGGCATACCCAGCTTTGTCCTGGCGATGGAGCCCAACACCTCGCGCATACAGGGGCGCTTCCTGCCGAACGTCATCTACCGCGCCGTCCCGGGCGGACTCACGGACTTCCTGCTGATACTCGGCGTGGTGCTGTTCTGCACGGTGTTCGAGATCGGCGAGAACATGATGGGTACGGTCTGCACACTGGTCATGAGCATAGTGGGTCTGCTGATAGTCCACCGCATGTGCATACCCTACAACCTTCTGCACAAAGCGCTGATGGTCGTGCTTGTGCTGATATTCGTCTGCTGCATCGTCTTTGTCCCAGGCCTGTTCTCGCTCACCAACGTGGACACGGGCGGCACCCTGGTGCTCATCGTCTTCGTCGCCCTGGCCTGGCCGGCGCTCAAGGCCGTGACCATGGTCGAGGACAAGATCTACTCGAGCATCCGCGGCCTGAAAAAGCCGGGGCGGCACGCGAAGCCCGCCCCGGAGAGCGCCCCGGCCGTCAGGAGGGACAAAGCCAAGGGCGTGAAGCTTTTCTCTAGAAAACGCCGGTGATGTCTATCTCGCCGCGCGGAACCTTCGCCCAGTCAAACTGCGCGATGAGCTCCCGCGGCGAAACGCTCTCGATGCGGTCGATCAGGCCGCAGAGGTAGGCGAGGCGCCCGGTCAGCTCCTCCGGAGTGTACCGGCGGCGCAGCTCCTCCATGTTCAAATCGCCGTCGCGCTTGGAGAGCTTTCTCCCGTCAGGCGCCGTCAGCAGCGGGGCGTGGGCGTAGTCCGGCGCGGTGTATCCCAGCGTCTCTATCAGCCACTTCTGCCTGGGCGCGCTGGACAGCAGGTCCTGCGCGCGCACGACCCGCGTCACGCCCATGAGCGCGTCGTCCACCGACACGGCCAGCTGATAGGCGTACACGCCGTCGGAGCGGCGGACGATGAAGTCGCCGCCCTCGCGCGCCAGGTTCTGCGTGTATTCGCCGAGGTGCCCGTCTATAATCGTCACGTCCGCATCCGGCACCGCCGCCTTGTACGCGGCCGGGCGCTTGCCGCGCAGTCTCTCCGCCAGCGCCTCGCCCTCCAGGTCTCTGCATTTGCAGCTGCCCGGGTGCGCCTCGCCCGGATGCGGCGCGCTTGCCGCGAGCCGCTCGGCGCGCGAACACCAGCAGCGGTAGACGAGGCCGAGGCGCTCAAGCCGCTCAAACGCCTCCTCGTAATACGCGCTGCGCCCGCCCTGGGCATATCCGCCGTCCTCAGGCCAGCCCGCGTCCCAGTCCAGGCCGAGCCAGCGCAGATCCTCGGCCATAAGCGCCGCGTAATCCGCGTAGCTGCGCTCCGGGTCGAGGTCTTCGAGGCGGAAGATCATCTCCCCGCCCAGCGACCTGGCGTCCAGCCAAGCCAGGAGCGAGGAAGCCATGTTGCCCAAGTGGAGACGTCCGCTCGGGCTGGGGGCAAAGCGCCCCCGGATATTTTTTGCCATAGCACATCACCGTTGATTTGCAGTTGATATATACATTATATCATAAGCATGCGTTAGACGCATACCCCTGATTGGAGTTGACCGGTATCATTCACAAGGCATTCAAGGCAGTCGCGGACTTCGTGCACACGCACAAGTACGCGTGGCTGGTTCTGTACTTCCCCATCTATGTACTGACCTTTTTCATCATCGAAAAGTACACGCCGACTAGCGGCTACTGGGTAACCGACCTCCCGCTGGACGACTACATACCCTTCGTTCCCGGCTTTGCGGTGTTCTACGTCATCTGGTACCCGCTCTTTGTCATGGTGGGCATACCCACGCTCATACGCGACGGAGAGGCCTTCAAGCGCTGGATGTACTACCTCATGGTGGTGCTGACCGGCACGCTCATCTTCGACGTGCTGGTGCCCAACGGGCAGCACCTCCGTCCGGAGAACGTGCAGGTCGACGGGCTGGGCACATGGATAATGTCCATCATCTGGGCGGCCGATACGCCCACAAACGTCTTTCCGAGCATGCACGTCCTGGGCTGCATAGGAGATATAATCTGCTGCTTTGACAGCAAGGTCTTCAAGCCCTGGCACCGCGCTGCAATCACCGTGCTCTGCGTGCTCTGCATGGCCAGCACCGTACTGGTGAAGCAGCACGCGTTCATCGACACCGTCGGCGCCCTCGCCGTCGCGATACCGGTGGCGCTTGTGGTCTGGCGCAAACGCATCTTCAAACACAAGGCGCTCGCCGCGAACTGAGAATATAAGAAAAGCGTACCGCCCACACCTTGTGGGCGGTACGCTTTAGTCTTTCAAAAGCCTCGCAGAGTTTCGCGCCCTATGGGCGCGAAAGGGACTGGGATCATTTTCGGCGGCGGCGTGTACGTCGCCGAAAATACTTCTCGCGTAGCGAGCGTCGAATTGTCCGCCAAAGGCGGACAACCGAGGCGCAGAGCGCAGCGTTGGTCTCCATCGGCCGCTCCGCGGCCGGGGGACTTTATTGTCAAAAAAGGCCGTAGAGACCCTTTTTTGACAGTTTAAAAGCGTACCGCCCACGCGTGTGGGCGGTACGCTTTTATATCTGCCGGCGGCAGAGCCGCGGCGGATAGGCGCACTTACTTCGCCACGGCTTCCTTCAGGGTCTTGCCGGGCTTGAACTGGGGCAGCCTGGTGGCGGGGATGGAAATGGCCTCGCCGGTGCGGGGGTTGTGTCCGGTGCGCTCGGCACGGGTCTTGACGTCAAAAATGCCAAAGCCGACGACGTTGACCTTCTCACCGGCAACCAGGCCCTCGGTGATGGCCTCGAAGGTGGCGGAAATGACAGCCTCGGTGTCCTTCTTGGTGAGGCCGGTCTTTTCAGCGACGGCGGAAATAAGCTCGTTCTTATTCATTGGTATTCCTCCTAATGATGTTTTGGCTTAAAAACTATGCTTATATATGGAATCCGCGGCAAGCGCAGATTACTCACTTATGAACTTTACTGGCTCCTTGCCCTCCAGGTCGTGGCGCCCCTGCTGGTAGATCTCCTCCTGCTGAGCCAGGGTGAGCTTGTCCAGCTCCAGGCCGCGCTCGGCCGCCTTCTCCTCCATGTAGCGGAAGCGGCGGATGAACTTGGCGCAGGCGGCGTGCATAAGCTCCTCGCTGTCCAGCTTGTAGAAGCGCGCGACGTTGACGGCTGAAAACAGCACGTCTCCCAGTTCTTCCTTTATGTTCTCCACGTCGGAGGCATCTATACCCTCCTGGAGCTCGCCCACCTCCTCGCGGAGCTTGTCCATCGCGCCGGAGACATCCGGCCAGTCAAAGCCCTGCTTGGCGGCCTTGTCCTGTATCTTCTGCGAGCGCATCAGTCCGGGCAGGCCGCGCGGCACGCCGTCCATGGCGCTGGCCACGCTCTGCTGGCCGCGGTCGGCGCGCTTGATGGCGTCCCAGTTGGCCAGCACCTCGTCGGGGGTGTCCGCCTGCACGTCGGCAAACACGTGCGGGTGGCGGTGTATGAGCTTCTTGCAGGCCTCGTCGCTGACGTCGTCGAGGTCGAAGCCGCCCTTCTCCTTCTCTATGCTCGCGTGGAATATGACCTGCATCAGGAGGTCGCCCAGCTCCTCGCGGAGATGCTCCATGCTGCCCTCGTCGATGGCGTCGCAGACCTCGTAGGCCTCCTCCACCGCGTTGCGCTTGAGGCTCTCGTGCGTCTGCTTGATGTCCCAGGGGCAGCCGCCGGGGGCGCGCAGGACGTCTATGATACGGATAAAGTCATTCAGATCGTACTTGTCTTTGAATTCCCAGTCAACCATGTCTCTACAAGCCCTCTCTCACTTTATATGCAGTATCCTCGCGAGCTTTTCGCCCTTGGGGATGAGCTTCATATCCTCGTAGGTGATCGCGCGCAGCAGCACGACCAGCACGAAGTACACTATCACGGCCGCGCCGATGGCCAGCACCATCGCGACGGCGGTCTCCAGCCTTCCGTCGCCGAGGAAGCGCGCGCCGAGGCCGTAAACCGCCCAGGCCGCAAGCCCCATGGCCGCGCAGCTTATCGCCGGGCGCAGGAAGATGCGCCTGAGCGAGGGCCGCTCGGGCAGGCGAGCGCACAGGAAGACGTAGTTCATCACGCACATGACGGCGTAGCAGGCCAGCGTGCCTATGGGCGCGCCGACGATGTTTATCTCGGGGTTGGCGACCAGCACCCAGTTGACCGCGACCTTCACGACGCCGCCGGCCACCATCGAATATATGGGGTACTTCTCGTTGCCGCCCGCCTGCAATATGGCGTTCATCATCAGCGCCATGCAGACGAAGAAGCTGGCTATGCCCATGATGGTCAGCAGCTCGCCGCCGGAGGCGTGGCTGCCGGGGTACACCGTGTCCATTATCGGCTGAGCCAGCACGCTCAGACCCACGCCCATGGGCAGGGCGATCACGACGGCTATGCGCATGGAGTTCTCGGCTATGCGCGAGGCGTCCCTGCTGTGGTGCAGCGCCATCGCCGCGGCGATGGCCGGCACGACGGATATGGTCAGCGGCGTTATAAAGCTCGCCGGCAGGTTGTAGAGCGTCTGCGCCTTGCCGTAGACGCCGTAGAGCACCGTGGCCTCCTGATAGGAGAAGCCCGCAGCGTCCTGAAGGCGGCCCATGCACAGGCCGCTGTCCACGAGGTTTATCAGCGAGAGCACGCTCGAGCCCAGGGTGATGGGTATGCCTATGCGCAGCAGCGTCCTGAGCACCTGTCCCCTGCTGTCCGGCGTATCCGTGCCCAGCGCCCCGCCGGCGTAGCGGCGGCGCTTGTAGACGAACATGTATATCAGCGCCACCAGGCTGCCCACCGTTACGCCGAAGATGGCTCCGGCGGAGGCGATCGGCAGGCTGTGACCCGCGCTTGTGAGATACCAGGCCAGCGCCAGGCCGGCCACGACCTTTGCCAGCACCTCCAGCACCTGGCCGACGGTGGTGGGGGTCATGTTCTCATGACCCTGGCAGTAGCCGCGGTAAGCGCTGGTCAGGCATACCAGCAGCACGGCCGGAGCGAGCACGAAGATGCTCTTGGCCGCCTCTATGTCGTTGAGCGCGTCGGCCAGCTGGTTCGGGAACAGCGCCATGACCAGCGTGCAGGCGATGCCCAGCACAAAGAACGTCCACCACGCGACCGAGAATATGCGCCGCACCTGATTGTGGCGGCCCATCGTGTTCGCCTCGCTTATCATGCGCGAGAGCGCCACGGGCAGACCCGCGGTGGCCAGCGTGAGGAACACGCCGTATATGTTGTAGGCGACCAGGAAGTGCGCGTAGCCCTCATCGCCGAGGATGTTGCCCAGCGGTATCTTGTAGATAGCACCGAGTATCTTCATTATAACGACGCCGGCGGCCAATATTGCCGCGCCGTGGAGATAGTTTTGCTTTTTGGGTTCTGCCAAAATCCGTTCCTCCTATCCAGTCCAGGCGGCACCGTTTGCCTACTCTACACTAAAATTATGAAAAAATCAAGTAATTATGCCGTTTGTCTGCGCCCTGACAGCTAATTTGTGCATTATAGAGACGGATGGCCCACACTTTTGTTTCCATTGACGGGCGAAGAATACCCCGCACGGGTATACTGACCGCTCCCTCCCCCCGCAGCGCTCCTTGCGCTGCGGGGCTGATATATGATAATGTATAGTCCACGGCCGCGCTGCGCGGCGCTATCCAACGCGAGGAGGTATATAACATGCAACTGGACAAGTGGCTGGGGCTGTGGCGCGAGGCCGTCGAGGGCGAGTTCGGCGCACAGCGCGTGTACTTCATGGGCATACAGGGCTCCCGGGCGCGCGGAGAGGCGCGCGAGGAAAGCGACATAGACGTCGTGCTGATACTCGACGCTCTGACTGCCGACGATGCGGAGCGCTACCGCAAGTGCGTCGCGTCGCTGCCGGAGCGCGACAAGCTCTGCGGCTTCGTCTCCGGCCGGCGCGAGCTGGAGCGCTGGCTGCCGGAGGAGCTGTTCTCCTTCTGCCTGGACACGCTGCCTGTCTACGGCTCGCTGGACGAGCCGGCCGGGCGCGTGGGCGCGCAGGACGTGCGCAGGGCGGCGCTCGGCTCTGTCTGCGGCATATACCACGCCTGCGTGCACAACCTCATACACGCACGCAGCGCGGATGCGCTCGCGGAGCTATATAAGTCCGCCTTCTTCGCGCTGCGAGCCATACACTGCGTCGAGACCGGCGAGCGGCTGCGCTCGCGCGCCGAGCTGCTCTCTCGCCGCCCGGAGGCCGAGCGCGACCTCATAGAGAGCGCGCCCGCCGGGGACTTCGACGCCGCTTCCGCCCGGCTGCTGGCCTGGGCGTCGGAGCAGATAACCGCGCTGGGCGGCGGAGCCTGAGGCGCGCAAGTCACACAATTTTTACAGGCGGGTATCAATACTTTACTTGTAAGCTCGGGGAGAATATTGTATAATAAATAACGAACTATTTTTTGGAGGGATATCCCTTGAGAAAAACTAAGATAATCTGCACCATGGGACCTGCGGTGGACAACGAGGAGAAGCTGCGCGCCCTGATGCTTGCCGGCATGGACGCCGCCCGCTTCAACTTCTCCCACGGCACCCATGAGAGCCACCTGGCGCTGCTCACCAAGGTCAAGCGTGTGCGCGACGAGCTGGGCGCCGCCGTGGCCACGATTCTGGACACCAAGGGACCCGAAATCAGAGTGAAGACCTTTGCCTCCGGCTCGGTCACACTCGCGGAGGGCGGGACGTTTACCCTTACCACCAGAGACGTGCCCGGCGACGAGAGCTGTGTCTCCGTCACCTATTCCAACCTGCACAACGAGCTGAAGCCCGGCTGCCGCGTGCTCATCGACGACGGACTCATCGAGCTGCGCGTGGAGGAAGTCCGCGGCCAGGACATCGTGTGTGCCGTTGCCTGCGGCGGGTCGCTGTCCAGCAACAAGAGCATCAACATCCCCGACGTGCACATCCAGCTCCCCTCACTCACGGAGAAGGACAAGGAAGATCTGCGCTTCGCCGTGGAGCAGGACTTCGACTTTGTCGCCGCGTCCTTTGTGCGCAAGGCCTCCGACGTGGAGGACATCCGCGCCTGCCTCAAGGAGTACGGCGGCGAGCACATCCGCATCATATCCAAGATAGAGAACAGCGAGGGCGTGGAGAACCTCGACGAGATCATCGCGGCCAGCGACGGACTGATGGTCGCGCGCGGCGACCTGGGCGTCGAGATACCCGCCTACGAGGTGCCCATCCTGCAAAAGACCATGATAAAGAAGACCAGCATGGCAGGCAAGCCTGTCATCACGGCCACGCAGATGCTGGACTCCATGATCCGCAACCCGCGCCCCACGCGCGCCGAGGTGTCGGACGTGGCCAATGCCGTGTTCGACGGCACCAGCTGCGTCATGCTCTCCGGCGAGACTGCGTCCGGCAAGTACCCGCTCGAGGCCGTGCAGACGATGGTGGACACCATCCGCGCCGCCGAGCTGGCCACGGACTACTGGGGACGCTTCCGCCGCTTTGAGTTCAAGCCCGGCCGCGACATAAACGACGCCGTCACCCACGCCAGCTGCCAGACGGCCATGGATCTGGAGGCGGACGCCATACTCACCCCCACGCAGACGGGTCACACCGCGCGCATGATCTCGCGCTTCCGCCCCGCCTGTCCCATCGTGGCCTTCACCACGACCGAGCGGGCGCGCCGCCAGCTGGCCATCTCCTGGGGCGTCAGGCCGCTGCTGGCCGGATACGTGGACTCCACCGACCGCCTTTTCTCCATGTGCGTGCAGAGCGCGCTCAAGGAGGGCGCCGTGGAGAGCGGACAGATGGTCGTCATCACCGCCGGCATACCGATAGGCCTCGCGGGCAGCACCAACCTCATAAAGGCTCAGGTAGTCTGAGCGGCATACATACAAAAGCAGCCGGGGAGCGGTATCCCCGGCTGCTGCTTTTTGTCTTTTACGTGAGCTGTACGCCCCATATGGCGCCGTTGCGGTGGCCGACAACAATCCAGTTGTTGTACACCGCCGGGCTGGCCTCGAACTTGCCGGAGCAGTTCATCGAGTCGAGCTGAGTGCCGGTCAGGCCGTCCAGCAGGTACATGTACTGCCCGAGCGTGCAGTAGATGACGTAGCCGTTGCCGTCCTGGTCGTACACCACGGTGGGCGTCGACCAGCTGTACACCTGCGTGTTCATCGTCCAGGCCTCGGAGCCGTCGGACTTGTTCAGCGCCAGGAGGGTGCCGCCCTCGCCGGTCGGATAGCGCGCCATGGAGAGGTAGATGAGTCCGTCCAGGCTGCCCTGGCCGAGCGCTATGCTGCTCTGCGCGCCGCCGGAAAGGCCGTCGGCGCTGTAGCAGGTGTAGCTGACCTGCCAGACTATCTCGCCGGTCTCCGCGTCTATCTTCCACACCGGCACCTCGGCCGTCGTCCAGCTGCGCCAGCCCAGGTGGTAGCTGGTGCTGATATACAGGTACGGGTGCCCGTCCTCGAAGTCCAGCACGGGCGTACAGTTGGAGTCGTCCTCTATGTCCTGCACCCACACCAGCTCCAGGGTGTTCAGGTTGAGGCACATCAGGTTGCCGCTGTTGTCGGCCATGAAGATGTGACCCTGCCAGACTATGGGCGAGGCCTCAAAGCCCAGATACCAGCCTCTGTCGCGGTTGTTGGTGCTCTGATAGCGCCACTTGACCGTGCGGGTGGGGTTGACGCTTATCGTGCCGGCCTCCTCGTCGTACTCCGTGCCGAGCGTTATGATGTACAGCACGCCGTTCTCGCCCGCCCAGATGAGCTTATCCGTGTCCGCGTCTATCAGCGGCGCGGCGTCGTACATCGGCCAGTTGCGCAGCGCAAAGGTGTCGCCGGTGCCGCCGAACTCATAGAGCACGCTGCCGTCTATAAGGCTTATTATGGACACGTGGCTCCTGGAGGTGTTGTAGCCGCTGCCGATGTAGAGCAGCGGATATCCGCGCGGGTCGAGCGTGCCGGTGCCCTTGTAGGTCAGACCCATGTACATCGGGTCGCGCGTCTCCTTGCCCGTCTCCAGCTCGAGGAAATAGACGTAGCCGTCCATGGAGGGGTAGATGACCTCCACCAGCGTCTCCTGGTTCCTCGCCCAGTCGTGCATGTTGGTCATTATCTGCCGCGTCTCATACGGCCACTCGGCAATGAGCGGCTGGCCTGTCCAGCCGTTGCCGGACCAATAGGCGCCGTCCATGGGATCCATGAGCGAGCCGGTGGCGTGCGTCCAGTAGCTGCCGAACTGCTTTTGCGTCATGGTGGCAGTGCCGTAGTTGCCGCCCGAGCGCAGGTTGTTGCCGCGGAAGGTTATCACGCCGGGCAGCAGGGAGTACTCCTCGCTGTAGCCCATATAGATGCCCGTGTCGTCCTCATATGTCTCGCCGTCGGCCAGGCGGGTGCCGTCCACCTCGATGGCAGTGCCCACGATGTAGTTCGAGGGCTGGGTGGAGTCCACCGCGTGCGGCTCAAAGGGCTCCGGCGTCGGCTCGGGAGTCGGCTCCGGCGTGCCCGTGGGCACGGGCTCGGTGGGAGTGGGCGCGACGTCGCCGGTCGGCTGAACCAGGCCGTCGCCCGTGTCCGCCGGGCAGCTGTCCGGGTCGTAGGTCGCGTTCCTGTAGACGATGAATATCAGGAGTATCACCAGCGCGGCAAAGACGACGCCCATGACTATAGTGCGGGCCGTCGACTGCGATGCGCGCGGAGCTCCGCTCCGACTGTTGCTTCTCTTTTTCCCTGAAGGCATTTTCATTACACCACCGGTTTAATTTCTATGTCCGGCCATGTCCGGTTTATTCCGTGAAGTGGACGTGGTTGTTTATGTGATCCTGGCAGAAGCAGTGCACTCCCACGCAGCGGGAGCAGTAGCGGAACTCCAGGTCGGGGTAGTCCGTATCCGTCCGGCCGCAGACCGCGCACTTGCGGGTGTAGCCCCTGGTCTTCTGCTCGTAGTTTATCTTCCTGGCCTCGCGCTTGAAGTTGATGGTCTTGGCGCGCTGCCGGCGGCTTCCCGGCCGTATCATCTGCATCAGCGTGTCGCCGCAGAACAGGAAATAGTTGAGCATGGCCACCAGCGGCAGGAAGCTCATCATGCCCATGCCCCTTCCGAGGTCGGAGAAAATCGCGTAGACAAAGTAGAGCGCGTCTACCAGCGCCAGCCACTTTATCTTTATGGGTATGATGTAGAACACCAGCACCATGTTGTCCGGGAACAGCGTGGCAAAGGCGAAGAACATGCTGAGATTTATATAGTTGGAGGTCATCGCATACGACCTGCCCGTGACAAAGTACGTGATGAAGCCGTATATGACCGTCATCAGCATGCCCATGAGATAGTATATGGTGAACCTGCCGGGACCCCACTGCCTCTCCAGCGCGGAGCCGATGAAATAGTAGAAGTACAAAAACAGCAGCAGCCACAGTCCGCTGCTCTGCGGTATGAAGATGAATGTTATAAGCCGCCATATCTGGCCGTGCAGCACGGCGTTGGCGTCGAACGCCAGGTAGTACTCAAGCCTCCCCGTGGTGTCCATCGCGCCCAGTAGCCAGACTGCCAGCGTGCCGAACACGACAAAGAGCATGAGGTTATTTATCCCAAAGCGCGGATGCCTGTAGCAGAACATATCCACCCGCTTCATGAAACCTCGCATTTACAGTCCTCCTAAATCGATTTTGAGGCAAACAACATAGTACCACATATGCGGGCGTTTTTCCAGCTATATTTGTAAACTTGCATCCCGGCCTCAGGCGTGGTATAATTCCCTAGCATTTCAGACAGGATGTGACCAGATATGCCTTTTTCCGAAGCCACGCTGGACTTCATGGCGCTCAACCGCGTGATGAACTCGCGCGAGTGGTTCCATGAGCACCGGGACGAATATCTCTCGCTGGTAGTGGAGCCTATTGCCGAGCTCGTAGAGGACATGGCGCCGGAGATGTGGAAGATAGACCCCTCGCTCATAATCATACCCAAGGTGGGCAAGAGCATTTCCCGCATCTGGCGCGACACTCGCCGCGGTCCGGAGCTGCCCATTTACCGCGACGTCATGTGGATAACGCTGCTGCGCGCCAAGTACGAGGGCTACCCCAGCTTCTGGTTCGAGTTCTCGCCCAGGTGTCTGCGCTGGGGCTGCGGCTGGTACCAGACCGACCCCGCGATAATGGACTGCATACGCGGCATGATACTCTCGCACGACCCGGACTGGCGCGCCGCACTCGCCGCGTTCGAAGCGCAGAAGGTCTTCCGCCTGGACGACGAGCGCTATAAGCGCTCCCGCCACCCCGACGCGCCGGAAAACGAGCGCGCCTGGCTCGACCAAAAGAGCCTCTGCCTCACACACGAGGAGACGAAGCTCGACCGGCTCTACTCCGACAAGCTCGCCGCCACGCTCACGCGGGATTTCAGGCGCATCGCCCCGGTGTACGAGTTTTTCCTCAAGGCCGTGGGACTGGCCAGGCTCAAAGACCACGTCAATTGACGTAAACCCCTTTATTTTGTTCCCGATGGACATTTTTTCTGCTTTGAGTATTGACAAATCCCCGCCCGGTAGTATAATACTCACGCACAATTAAATCAGCCTTATCAAGAGTGGCGGAGGGACCGGCCCTGTGAAGCCCGGCAACCTGCTTTCAGCAAGGTGCCAAATCCGGCGGTGTATTATCGAAAGATGAGGACAACTCAACTGCAACAGCCGCCGGCTCTCGCCGGCGGCTTTTTTGCGCCGGAGCGCGTTCCCCGCGCCCTCTGATATGGCGGGCGGAAAAGCATATTATTAAAAAGGAGATATATAAATGGCACACTATCTGTTTACTTCCGAATCCGTTACCGAAGGACATCCCGACAAGGTCTGCGACCAGATTTCCGACGCCGTGCTCGACGCCATCCTCGAGAAGGACCCCAACGGCCACGTGGCCTGCGAGTGCACCGCCACCACCGGCATGGTGTACATCATGGGCGAGATCTCCACCAGCTGCTACGTCGACATCCCCAAGATAGCCCGCGGCGTACTCAAGGACATAGGCTATGACGACGCCGCCTACGGCTTCGACTGCAACACATGCGCCGTCGTGACCGCCATCGACGAGCAGAGCGGCGATATAGCCATGGGCGTCAACGAGAGCCTGGAGCTGAAAGAGGGCGCCACCGGCGACGACCTCACCAACGGCGCCGGCGACCAGGGCATGATGTTCGGCTACGCCTGCGACGAGACTCCCGAGCTGATGCCCCTGCCCATCTCCCTCGCCCACAAGATGGCCCGCCGCCTCGCCGAGGTGCGCAAGAGCGGTCTGCTGACCTACCTGCGCCCCGACGGCAAGACCCAGGTCACCATCGAGTACGACGAGAACAGCAAGCCCGTGCGCGTCGACACCGTCGTCGTCTCCACCCAGCACGACGAGGGCGTCAGCCTGGAGCAGATCCGCGCCGACATGATTGAGTACGTCATCAAGCCCACCGTCCCCGCCGAGCTGGACAAGGGCGACATCAAGTATTATGTCAACCCGACCGGCCGTTTCGTCAAGGGCGGCCCCGCCGCTGACTCCGGACTCACCGGCCGCAAGATCATCGTCGACACCTACGGCGGCAGCGCGCCCCACGGCGGCGGCTGCTTCTCCGGCAAGGATCCCACGAAGGTCGACCGCAGCGCCACCTATGCCGCGCGCTACGTGGCCAAGAACATCGTCGCCGCCGGCCTCGCCCACCGCTGCCAGGTTCAGATCGCCTACGCCATCGGCGTGGCCAACCCCGTCAGCGTGAACGTCACCACCTTCGGCACCGGCAAGGTCTCCGACCACGTGCTGGAGCAGGCGGTCAACAAGGTGTTCGACCTGCGCCCGAGTGCCATAATCCGCGACCTGGAGCTGAAGAAGCCCCAGTACAAGGCTCTCGCCGCCTACGGACACATGGGCCGCGAAGACCTGAATGTCGCCTGGGAGCGCACCGACCGCGTCGAAGCCCTTCGCGCCGCCGTCGAGTGAGAACATAAAAATAAGACCGGCGTCCGCAAAACTGCGGACGCCGGTTCGACTGTCAAAAAAGACCTCGACGGCCTTTTTTGACAACAAAGTCCCCCGGCCGCGAACGGCCGATGGAGACCGACACTACGCTCTGCGCCTCGGTTGTCCGCCAAAGGCGGCCAATTCGACGCTCGCTTCGCGAGAAGTATTTTCGGCGACGTACACGCCGCCGCCGAAAATGATCCCAGTCCCTTTCGCGCCCATAGGGCGCGAAACTCTGCGAGGCTTTTTAACAAGATGACCGGCGTCCGCAGTTTTGCGGACGCCGGTTTTTTCATATCACTCTCACGCGGAGCACGTCGGGGTCTTTGAGTATCTCGGCGGTTATCTCGCCGTTGACCTTTTCCGCGAGGTCTATCATCGTGTAGGCATAGCCGCCGCGCGGCTTGTTTATCATGTGCTCAATGTTGATGTTGCGCGCAGATATCAGCTCGAGGATGGTGTTTATCTTGTTCGGGACGTTGCGGTGCAGCACGCACAGCCGGCAGACGCCCAGGCGGTCGAGGCTGGCGTTGGGGAGGTTCACGCTGTTCTTGATGTTGCCGTTGGCGAGGTAGTCGTAGATCTCCTGCGCCGCCATGATGGAGCACTTCTCCTCGCTCTCGGGGGTACAGGCGCCCAGGTGCGGCAGGGTGATGCAGTTCTTGACGCCTATGAGCTTGGCGTTCGGGAAGTCGGTGACGTACTTGCCCACACGCCCGCTCTCCAGGGCGTCTATCATGGCGTCGTCATCCACGACCTCGGCGCGGCTCTCGTTCATGATGCGCACGCCGGGGCGCATGCTCGCCAGGGCGGCGGCGTTTATCATGTGGTGCGTGCCCTCGTTGTAGGGCACGTTGAGGCTGATGTAGTCGCAGGTGCGGAATATCTCCTCCACGTAGTCGACGTGTATGACATTGCGGCTCAGCCGCCACGCGCTCTCGATGGAGATGTACGGGTCGTAGCCGCGGACGGTCATGCCGAACTCCAGCGCCAGGTTGGCCACCAGGGAGCCGATGGCGCCGAGGCCTATCACGCCGAGGCTCTTGCCGCACAGCTCGGGGCCGGAGAAGGCGCTCTTGCCCTTCTCGACCAGCGCCGGAACATCGTCGCCCTTGTCGGCGATGGAGTTGACCCACTCGATGGCGCCCAGCATGTCGCGGCTGGCCAGGAGCATATCGAAGATTATCATCTCCTTAGTGGCGTCGGCGTTAGCTCCGGGGGCGTTGAAGACCACGATGCCGGCCTCCGCGCACTTCTCCACGGGGATGTTGTTCGTGCCCGCGCCCGCGCGGCCTATGCAGAGCAGCTCCGGCCAGAACTCCGTGCTGTGCAGGTCGGCGGAGCGTATGAGCAGCGCGTCCGGGTTCTCCACCTGGGAGCCGACCTCGCAGCCGTGCTTTTCGAGTATCTGCGTGCCCAGCGGGGAGATCGTGTTCATCGTGCGTATCTTAAACATGGTGTGCCACCTCAAAATCCTTCATATATTCGGCCAGCGCCTTCGCGCCCTCCAGGGGCATGGCGTTGTAGAGCGACGCGCGCATCCCGCCCGTGAGCCTGTGACCCTTGACGTTAAGCAGCCCGCGCCCGGCCGCGCCCTTGCAGAACTCGGCGTCAAGCGCCTCGTCGCCGGTGCGGAAAGTCACGTTCATCATACTGCGAGAGCCGACCTCGGCGTGCGCGCGGTAGAGCCTGGAGTTGTCCAGCACGTCGTAGACTATGGCGCTGCGCTCGCGGCGGCGGCGATCCATCTCGGCCACGCCGCCCTGCTCCTCGACCCACTCCAGCACCAGGCCGAGCATATAGATGCACCAGCACGGCGGGGTGTTGAGCATGCTGTCCTTGTCTATCATCTTCTGATACGACATGATCTGCGGCGTGACGGCCGCCTCATGTCCGGCAAAGCTCTTGTCTATGATGACCACCGTGAGTCCCGCGGGGGCGATGTTCTTCTGCGCGCCGGCGTAGATGAGCGCGTAGCGGCTGACGTCCACGGGGTGGGACATGATCTCGCTGGACATGTCGCACACCAGCGGCACGCCCTTCGTCTCGGGGACGTAATCCCAGGCCGTGCCGAAGATGGTGTTGTTGGCGCAGTAGTGGAAGTACGCGCTCGCGCCGTCGACGTCCAGCTCCGACTGCGTCGGTATGTGGGTGTAGCCGTTGCCCTTGCCCTCGTAGGCGATGTGTACGGAGCCGTACTTGGCGGCCTCCCTGGCCGCTATGCCGGAGAAGTTGCCGGTCACGGCGTAGTCAGCGCCGCGCCCGTCCATGAGGTTGAGCGGTATGGCAGCGAACTGCGCGGTCGCCCCTCCCTGGAGAAAGAGCACCTCGTGAGTGTCCGGCACGCCGAGCAGGCGCTTGAAGCGCTCCTTGGCCTCTGAGTATATCTCGGCAAACTGACTGCCGCGGTGGCTCATCTCCATGACGCTCATGCCGCAGCCGTGCCAGTTGAGCATCTCTGAGCTCGCCCTCTTGAGCACCGGTTCCGGCATGACCGCCGGGCCGGCCGCGAAATTATAAGCCCTGTCCACCATTAACAGCAGTCCCTTCGTTCAAAGTATGATTTTACCCATAAGGTATACGATAAATTATATCTTTTTCCCCTCCTCCGAGTCAATAGCCGCTCCGACAAGCATTTGCCCGGATATTGACCGGATTTTAACCAATTTGACAAGCCCGCGCAGCTTTGTGCCCTCCACTTTGACCTCTGCGTAGTTCGGCGCATGGCCGAAGCTCCAGCCGTCCTCCTCGGTCTCAAACAGCACGGCCTGCTCGCTGCCCACGCACTGCTCCAGGTACTCGCGCTGCATCTGCGCCGCCACCTCGTGCGCGGCGTGGGCGCGCTCGTTCTTCACCGCGTGGGTGAGCTGGCCGGGCAGGGTGTCCGCCACGGTGCCGGGGCGGCGTGAATACGGGAACACGTGCATGGACGCGAAGGCGCAGCGGCGGATGAACTCCAGCGTCTCGCCGAACTCCTCCTCCGTCTCGCCGGGGAAGCCGGTGATGAGGTCGGTGGTCAGCGCGCAGTTCGGGAAGTATCGCCTCAGCCGCTCGCACACGGCGTAGAACTCCTCAGTGGTGTACTTGCGGCGCATACGCTTGAGCACGCCGTCGCTGCCGGACTGCATCGACAGGTGGAAGTGCGGGCACAGCCCGGGTATCTTTGCCATGCGCTCGCACCACTCCTCGGTTATGACCGTCGGCTCAATGGAGCCGAGGCGGATCCTAACCTGCGGCGCCGCGTCGGCAACGGCCTCTATCGCGTCCGCCAGACCGGGTTTGCCGGGCAGGTCGCGGCCGTAGGAGGCGACTTCTATTCCCGTGAGGACTATCTCCTTATAGCCCTTAGCCGCCAGCTCCGCGGCCTGAGCGCGTATGCGCTCTGGCGGCAGCGAGCGCACGCCGCCGCGCGCGTAGGGGATTATGCAGTACGAGCAGAAGTTGGCGCAGCCGTCCTCTATCTTCAGCCAGGCGCGCGCGTGCCCGTCGTAGGCTCCGGCGGGCAGGTCTTCTATCGTCTTGCGCGCGAACGGGACGTCGATGTTCACGGCCTTGGCGCGCTCGCTCACCGCCCGCTCCACGGCGTCGACAAAGCCTTGCCGGTCGCCGCTGCCCCAGACAACGTCTGCCATGCCCTCGGCGGCCTTGGCGTCGGTCTGCGACCAGCAGCCGCACACCGCGCTGACCGCGCCCGGGTTCTCCCCGGCCAGGCGTCTGAGCGCCTGGCGGGACTTACGTCCGCTCTCGGCGGTGACGGCGCAGGTGTTGACGATGACGCAGTCGGCGCTCTCGCCACCGGCCGCCGGCTCATGCCCGCGCTCCTGCAGCATGGTCTCCATGGCCTGGGTCTCGTATTGGTTGACCTTGCAGCCGAGTGTGTATATAATGTATTTCATGGGATACCTCGCTTAAACCTGTAGTTTTACCCTGTCCGCCCCGCCAGGCGGAGCATTTTATCATCTGTCATCTGGGAGTGTGAACGTCTTGGAAATATATCTAGACAATGCCGCGACCACCCGCGTCTGCCCTGAGGCGGCGCAGGCCGCGATGAACGCCATGCTGGACGACTACGGCAACCCCAGCTCCACGCACGCGAAGGGCCGCGCGGCGCTCAAGCTGGTGATGAACGCGCGCAAGCAGCTCGCCAAAGCCCTCGGCTGCGAGCCTTGGGAGATAGTCTTTACCTCCTGCGGCTCCGAGAGCGACAACTGGGCGCTCTGGTCCGGCGCGGAGTACGTCTCGCGCAAGGGCGGGCACATCATCAGCTCCACGGTCGAGCACGACGCCATCCGCCGCGCCCTGGACGAGCTGGAGCGCCGCGGCTATGAGGTCACGCGCCTGACCCCGGGCGAGAGCGGCGCGGTCAGCGTGGAGCAGGTGCGCTCCGCGCTGAGGCCGGACACGATACTCGTCTCGCTGATGCTGGTGAACAACGAGACCGGCGCGGTGACCGACGTCTCCGCCATCTCAAAGGCGCTCAAGAGCGTCAACCCCGACGCGCTCATGCACACGGACGCCGTGCAGGGCTTCCTCAAAGTCCCGTTCAAGGCCAAGACGCTCGGCGCAGACCTCATAAGCATCTCCGGGCACAAGATACACGCGCCCAAGGGCATAGGCGCGCTGTACATAAAAAGTGGCGTGCGTCTCAAGCCGCTTATCGTGGGCGGCGCGCAGGAGGACGGACGGCGCGCCGGCACGGAGAACGTGCCGTACATCTGCGCCTTCGGCGAGGCCGCCCGCATAGGCGCTGAGCGCGCTGCGGAGTACCAGGCGCACATGCGCGCCATGCGCGACCACGCCGTAGAGCGTCTGGAGCGCGAGAACCCCGGCCTCATCACCATCGGCGGCGGAGCGCCGCACATTCTCTCCATCTCCCTGCCCGGGTACAGGAGCGAGGTGCTGATGAACTTCCTGGAGGCCAGGGGCATCTACGTCTCCCGCTCCTCCGCCTGCAAAAAGGGCGCGCGCAGCCACGTGCTCGAGGCCATGGGTCTGCCCCCCGCCGTCATCGACGGCACGCTGCGCATCGGCCTCTCCCGCTACACCACCGTAGAGGAGATGGACGAGTTCTGCACCGCCATCCGCGAGGCTCGCGAAAGCCTGGCTCACAGCTGAAACCGCGCAAATATCATATACCACTTGTCAATTCCCGTCAATGACGGCGTGCAAAACAGCCTCGAGGAACTCCTCGGGGCTGTTTTGTTCCCCCGCCTGCGGCGCCTGCGGCTCAATTCTGAATATTATGTAAACTAATTTTCGACATATACCGACCTGTTTCGGCAAGATTCTATGTTGGAAACTCTGTTGGAAGTGTGCGAAACTCAGCCAGGACTGCGTTTTTAAATTTACGTAAACTTAACATTTCCCCTCATTTTCAGACTCTGCCGCATAATTGACGTAACCTTTGCCCGGCATAAACTCGTCCTGCGGAGAATAGCCTATACAAAAAGTCACGGAGGGGAAACATGAAAAGGTTTGCCGCACTTACACTCGCGCTGTTGCTGCTGGGCGGCACAGGCGCGCTGGCCGTGCAGGACAGCGCCGCCGTAACCGTGGCCGCGCCCGCCGCTGTGCTAATGGAGAAGGTCACGGGCACCGTGCTTTACGCCAAGGGGGAGAGCGCCGAGCGCGCGCCCGCGTCGGTCACGAAGGTCATGACGCTGCTGCTGGCGGCGGAGGCGGTGGACTCCGGCGAGCTGTCGCTGGACGACACGGTCACGGCCTCCGCGCGCGCCGAGAGCATGGGCGGGAGCCAGATATGGCTCGAGCAGGGGGAGCAGATGAGCGTCGCAGAGATAATAAAGTGCATTGCCGTCGTCTCGGCCAACGACTGCGCCGTGGCGCTGGCCGAGCACATCTCTGGCAGCGAGGCGGCGTTTGTCCAGCGCATGAACGAGCGCGCGGCTCAGCTGGGACTGCAAAACACGCACTTTACAAACTGCACGGGGCTGTTTGACGACTCCGGGCACTACACCAGCGCGCTCGACCTGGCTGTCATGAGCCGCGAGCTTTTAAAGCACGACTGGATAAAGGATTACACCACCATCTGGATGGACACCATACGCGGCGGCGAGTTCGGGCTGTCCAACACCAACCACCTGCTGCGCTCGCTGGACGGCTGCACGGGGCTGAAGACAGGCTGGACGACGCTGGCCGGATACTGCATCGCCGCCACGGCGGAGCGGGACGGGACGGAGTACATAGCCGTCATAATGGGCTCCGACTCCGCCGAGCACCGCAACGCCGACGCCGCGGAGCTGATAAACTACGCCTTTGCCAACTGGACGCTCTGCCCCGTCGCGGACAGCGCCCTGCCGCCGGTGAGGGTCGTGGGCGGAGTGGCGGAGTCCGTGCAGCCCGGCATCTCCGGCGACGGCTATGTCCTGCTGTCCAAGAGCAGCGCCCAGTCGGTGGAGCGCAGCGTGAGCCTTCCCGACAGCGTCACGGCGCCGGTCGCCCCCGGGCAGCAGCTGGGCACGCTCACCCTCTCGTCCGGCGGCGAGGTCATCAGCGAGGTGCCCCTCACCGCGACGTCGGGAGTGGAGCGCATTTCGGCCGGAGGCGTGTTCTCAAACATGCTGCGAATACTCTTTTGTCTGCCCGCATCCTCCACCTGAGCCGCAATTTTCGGGGTTTTTCGCACATGCTCTCCCCACTTTGGCGTTGAGCGTCCAGATTTAACACTTGTAATTTCGGGAAATTGTAGTATAATTCCGTTGTATGGCGAATGCCTGAAAAACTAATGACAAGGACTGAGGAACATGATCAAAGTCGACCTCACCGGCTGCTCGTCGTTCTTCGACGCGCCCGGCCCGGATTTTGCCGCCGCAGCAGCGGCACACAGGGTGCTCAGCGAGAAGACCGGCCAGGGCGCCGAGTTCACCGGCTGGCTTGAGCTGCCGCGCCTCATCAAGCGTACCGAGCTCAAGGGCATCATTGCCGCCGCGAACAAGATCCGCTCGCGCTCCAAGGCGCTGGTGGTGGTCGGCATCGGCGGAAGCTACCTCGGCGCGCGCGGCGCCATCGAGCTGCTCCGCCCCATACAGGGCAAGGACTCGCCCCACGTCTACTTCGTGGGCAACGGTCTGAGCGGCGACTATATAAACGACATCATCGGCCAGCTCGGCGACGACGACTTTGACGTGAACGTCATAAGCAAGTCCGGCACCACGCTCGAGCCGGCGCTGAGCTTCCGCGTATTCCGCGAGCTGCTGGACAGAAAGTACGGCTCCGCCGCGAAGCGCCACATCTTCGCCACCACCGACGCCAACCGCGGCGTGCTGCACGACATGGCCGTCGCCGAGGGCTGGGAGCGTTTTGTCGTCCCTGACGACGTCGGCGGCCGCTACAGCGTACTGTCCGCCGTCGGCCTGCTGCCGATGGCCGTCGCCGGCATAGACGTGGCCGCGATCATCGACCACGCGATAGAGTTCTTCCAGGAGCTCGACCTGCGCAGCCCCGAGAACCCCGCCTGGCAGTATGCCGCCGCAAGGCAGCACCTCTACAGCCGCGGCTACGGCATCGAGCTGCTGGCTTGCTATGAGCCCAGTTTCCGGTTCATGGCCGAGTGGTGGAAGCAGCTCTACGGCGAGAGCGAGGGCAAGAACGGCATAGGCATCTTCCCCGCCAGCCTGGAGTACACCGCCGACCTGCACTCCATGGGTCAGTACGTCCAGGACGGACCGCGCAGCATGTTCGAGACCGTCGTCAGCTTTGCCGAGCCGCTCAGCAAGCGCTCCGTGCCCTTCCGCATGGGCGACCCCGACAAGCTCAACTACCTCGCCGGCCGCGACTTCTCCGCCGTCTGCGCCACCGCGCGCGAGGCCGTCAAGGCCGCGCACATCTCCGGCGGCGTGCCAAACATCGCCGTCAGCGCAGACAGGCGCGACGAATATGGCTTCACCGAGCTCGTCTGCTTCTTCGAGCTCGCCTGCGGCATCAGCGGCTACATGTCCGGCGTCAACCCGTTCAACCAGCCCGGCGTCGAGGCCTACAAGAAGAACATGTTCAAAATGCTAGGAAAACCTGAGTAAAATGAATGGACGCCCCTGCGGGGCGTCCATTCATTTTAGGTGGAAATTGTTAATCCCGCCCGACGTACACGCCGCCGGGCGGGATTTTATTTGAATTGTTCGCGCTGCGCGCGAATTCTGCCGAAGGCTTTTTTATTTGGGTGCTGGATTGTACGTTTCGGGCATAGCCCGCTTGCGGGGGTCGCGGGCATGCAATTCGCAGCAAACGCAGAGATTTAGGTGCGCTGTGCGCCGGGTGGGGGACGTGGTTGCGGTGAGTCGGGCGCTCTGGCTCGCGGCGGTGCCGCATCGCGACGGACGTGCGCTGTGCGCCTTAGACCTAGCGGGCGGGGGCTCTTTTCCCTTTGAACAACATCGTTTTTGCGCCCCCGCAAAAACTCTTGATGCGTCTTGCGCGCATCAAGCGGGCGTGCAAGCATAAACCGCAGGCAGAAACCGCATGTCGCCACACGCGGAAACGTGCGATGCGCGTCTTTCGTTAACATATTCAAAACTTTGCTTTTACATGTTGCACTCTTGCCGGAAAAATGGTAAGCTGTATGTACCATGAGTCGGCAGCAAGTGCTGCACTTTATAAAAAGGAGCGTGACTGACATGGTCAAAGTTATCGTGGGCCTGAAGGGGTCCGGCAAGACGAAGAAGCTCGTCGAGCTCGTGAGCAAAGCCATAAGCGAGGAGCAGGGTGACGTCATCTGCATCGAAAAGGACAGGAATCTCACGTTTGATATACCCTACCAGGCCCGACTGATTTATGCCAGCGACTACCAGATAGGAACTTTTGAGTTCATGAAGGGCTTCATCAGCGGTCTTCGCGCCGGGAATTATGACATTTCCCACATATTCATAGACAACTTCCACAAGCTCTTTAACAGTAACACAGAGGCCGAGACCGTCGACTTCCTCAACTGGCTGAACAGCTTTGCGGAAAACGAAGGCATCCGCTTTACCATAACCATGACCGCCGACCCCGAGACTCTCGGCGAGGAAATCAAAAAGTACGTAATGTGATTTGAAAAAATCACCCGGCCAGTCCGCGGACTGGCCGGGTTTTTTATTTAGTTGCCGGACGGAAAATACGGCATCAGCGCCGCCGCCACTCCTGCGATGGGCATGGTCTGGAGCCATACCTTGCCCGGGCCTGTAAGCAGAGTATTGAAAAGGCCCTCGCCGCCCAGGAGCTTGTTCTTCAGCCCCGGAACCTGGCGTATGTCCATCTGTACGCTGGCCTCGAAGCCAGCCACGTTGCCCGTATCGGCTATGAGCTGCTCGCCGGGCGCAAGCTCCATTTCAAACACGTCGCCGTCTATCTCGACGAAGGCCAGACCCTCGCCGCTCAGGCGCTGCATGATGAAGCCCTCGCCGCCGAACAGCCCGGCGCCCAGCTTCTTGTTGAACACGACCTCCAGCCTGACTCCGGGAGTGCTGGCCAGGAAGCTGCGCTTTTGCATGACCAGCTCATTGTCCGGCGAAATACGCATCGGCAGTATGCGTCCCGGGAAGCTGGTGCCGAAGGCGATCACGCCGTCTCCCTGAGCCGTGTAGATGTTCTGAAACATGCTGTCTCCGGAAAATGCGCGCGCGAACATCTTGCCCACTCCGCCGCCGCGCGTCTCCATCTTTATGTTCGGCGTCTGCCAGACCATGGAGCCGCGCTCCGTGATCATCGACTCGCCGTCGCTCAGGCTGCATATCACGACCGGGAACTCCCCGCCTTTGATTTCGTACTTCACGTGTTTTCCCTCCTACTTCTGTTTTCCGCGCCGGATGTAAAAGCTCCTGTTGTCGATCGCGCGCATCGTGGCCAGGATGCCGTCCAGGTGGTCGTACTCGTGCTGTATCAGCTCGGCCATCGCGCCGCTCACCACAAGCTGCTGCCGCTCCAGGCGCTCGTCCAGGTACGTTATCGCGCAGTGCAGGTACCTCTCCACCTCGACCAGCAGACCCGGGAAGGACATGCAGTCGTCCTTGAGCCTGTACTTCTCCGGGCTTGGGAACTGCAAAACCGGGTTTATGAACACGTATTCGCGCTCCAGGTCCATGTAGATGATGCGCTTTTTCAGCCCTATCTGCGGCGCCGCTATCGCCCTGGCCTGACCCACACGGTTCCTGAAGTCGTGCAGCGTGTCGCGCAGGTCGCCTATCCAGGCCGGAAGCTGCGCGGCGTCATCCTCCGTCACCGGCTCGCTCACCTCGTAGAGCTGCGGATTGCCCAGAAGCAAAATCTCACGTACCATTTTTCGCCCTCCTTTCGTTTTAAATCGTATCAAGATACAAAACCCTTGCATTCAGGATAGATATATACTATAATTTTCCCAAAGGAGTTGATCGATGTGCATAAATCTCTTGGTGCGACATTGACCAGTTTGCGCCGCATGGCCGGCTACACCCAGGTGCAGGTGACCAGGCTCCTGGCCGAGCGCGGCTATGAGATCCAATCCGCCGGCATCAGCAAGTGGGAAAAGGATCTGACCATGCCCAACGCCGCGCAGTTCCTGGCTCTGTGCCAGATTTACGGCGTCACCGACGTGCTGGGCACCTTCACCGACAGCGGCGCATCCTCCAACCTGAACGATGAAGGGCGCAGGCTGGTGGCAAACTACGTCCGCGTCCTCGAGGCCAGCGGGCTGTACGCCGAGACCAAGCCCAGCGCGGCGCGCACGCTCCCGCTCTACGACCTGGCGGTCAGCGCGGGCACCGGGCAGTTCCTGGACGGCGAGAGCTACGAGCTTATCGACTCCTACGACGCGCCCCGGCGCGCGGACTTCGCCGTGCGAGTTGCCGGCGACAGCATGGAGCCGGACATCCCCGACGGCAGCATAGTCTGGGTGCACTCCTGCGACACGCTCGAGAGCGGGCACGTGGGCATCTTCGTCTACGGCGGGCAGGCCTACTGCAAGCGGCTGCGGATAAACAGCGTCGGCGTGATGCTCATCTCCGCGAACCGGCAGTACGCCCCCATAATCATACGCCCCGAGACCGAGCTGCATGTCTGCGGCGAGGTAGTGGGGCTTGCGCTGCTGAACAATTACTGACCGGAGCCGGTCTGGCAGACGTGCCTGACGCAGCAGCGCCCGCACTCGGGCGAGCGCGCGGTGCACACCGCCCGTCCGTGCAGCACCAGCCTGTGGCAGAAGTCGCTGCTCTTTTCGGGCGGGAGCTGCGCGCGCAGCAGCGGCTCGATCTTGGCGGGGTCTTTCTGGTTGTCCACCAGTCCCATGCGGTTTGAGAGCCTGATGCAGTGCGTGTCCACGACCACCGCTCCGGGGGCTTTGAACACGTCGCCGAGTATCAGGTTTGCGGTCTTGCGCCCCACGCCGGGCAGCTTGAGCAGCTCCTCCATCGTGCCGGGCACCTTGCCGCCGTGCTTTATGAGCAGTATCTTGGCGCACTCGACTATGTCCCGCGCCTTGGTGTGGTAGAAGCCGCAGGGCTTGACGTACTGCTCTACCTCGGTCACATCCGCCTCGGCAAAGGCCTCCAGCGTGGGGAAACGCTCAAAGAGCGCCGGGGTTATCTTGTTCACGCGCTCGTCCGTGCACTGCGCGGCCAGGCGGACGGAGAACAGCAGCTCATAGTCCTTGCCGTAGTCGAGCGTGCACATCGCGGCGGGGTATTCTTCTTCGAGACAGCGGACGATCTCCAGAACCTGTTCAGGCGTTCGCAAAGTCATCACCAGCCTTGTTTTTTCGTCATTTTAACACGTAATGCGCCACTTTTCAATGCTTAACGGAGGTATTCAATTGAGGCCGCTTGCTGATGAAATACGCCCGGCAGACCTGGACGAGGTGGTCGGGCAAAAGCACATTCTGGGCGAAAACGGTCTGCTGCGGCGGATCATAGAGTCCGGGAACATACCCAACATGGTCTTCTACGGTCCGTCCGGCACGGGCAAGACCACGGTGGCGAACATAATCGCCCGGCGCACCGACCGCACGCTGCGCCGGCTGAACGCCACCAACGCCAGTCTCTCCGACATAAAGAGCATAATAGGCGAGCTGGACACCCTGCTCACGCCGGGCGGGGTGCTGCTCTACCTCGACGAGATACAGTATTTCAACAAAAAGCAGCAGCAGAGCCTGCTGGAGTTCATCGAGGACGGGCGCATCACGCTGATAGCCTCTACCACCGAGAACCCGTATTTCTACGTGTACAACGCGCTTTTGAGCCGGAGCACGGTGTTCGAGTTCAAGCCCGTCTCCCCCGCCGACGTCCTGCCGGCCGTGCGCCGCGCCATGGACAAGGTCGCCGCGCGCGAGGGCATAGCCATCGAGGCGGAGGAAGGAGTGGCGGAGAAGCTGGCGGTCAGCTGCGGCGGGGACGTGCGCAAGGCCATCAACGGCGTGGAGCTGCTTTTCGCCGCCGCGCCGCGCCTGGACGGCAAGGTGCGGCTCACGCTCGCCGACGCGGAGGACGCCACGGCCAACAGCGCCATGCGCTACGACCGCGAAGGCGACGAGCACTTTGACGCGCTCAGCGCGCTGATGAAGTCGCTGCGCGGCTCCGACCCGGACGCGGCGCTGCACTACCTCGCGCGGCTGCTGGAGGCGGGCGACCTCATCGGCGCGTGCCGCCGACTGCTGTGCTCGGCCAGCGAGGACGTGGGGCTTGCCTATCCCCAGGCCGCCAGCATCGTCAAGTCCTGCGTGGACAGCGCGCTGCAGCTGGGTCTGCCCGAGGCGAAGCTCCCGCTGGCCGAGGCGGCGATCCTGCTGGCCACCGCGCCCAAGTCCAACAGCGTAGTAATGGGCATAGACGCCGCGATGAGCGACGTGCGCGCCGGCAAGTACGGCCCGCCTCCGCGCGAGCTGCAAAACGTCCACGCCGACGGCGCCGGGTTCGAGCGCGAGCAGGGCTACAAGTACCCGCACAGCTATCCTCACCACTGGGTGGCGCAGCAGTACCTGCCGGACGCGCTGCTGGGAACCCGCTACTACGAATACGGCGACAACAAAAACGAGCAGGCCGCCAGGCGCTACTGGGAGCAGATAAAGGGGGAAAACTGATGGACATCCGCGTCGGAGACACTCTAGTCATGAAAAAAGCCCACCCCTGCGGCAGCGCGCGCTGGACGGTGCTGCGCATAGGCGCGGACTTCAAGCTGAGATGCCAGGGCTGCGGCCGAGAGGTCATGGGCGCCCGCAGCAAGTTCGAGCGCAACGTAAAGAGCATAGAGCGGACGGAACAATAAAAATCACGGCCGGGGAGAGTTTCCCCGGCCGTCAGCTTGTCGAAAAAGCCTCGCAGAGTTTCGCGCCATATGGACGCGAAAGGGACTGGGATAATTTTCGGCGGCGGCGTGTACGTCGCCGAAAATACTTCTCGCGTAGCGTAGCGTCGAATTGTCCGCCATCGGCGGACAACCGAGGCGCGAAGCGCAGTGTTGATCTCCATCGGCCGCTTGCGGCCGGGTGGATCTCATTGTCGAAAAAGGCCGTCCGAGGCCTTTTTCGACAGCATCGCGGCCGGGGAGAGTCTCCCCGGCCGTGTTCTTTTATTCTTCGGTCTCCTCCTCGCCGGTCTCGCCGCTGAAGGCGGCCAGCAGGTCGTCGACCGCCGTCTGCACGCTGTCCATCGGTGCGAGAATGCCCGTCTCGCCGTTGAGCGTGGTCAGGCAGTCGGAGGAATTGTAGGTCTTGAACGAAAGCGTCACGGTCTCGTAGCCCTCGCGCTCCTGATAGAAGGTGAAGCTCGCCAGCTCCGTGCCGGAGCGGTCAGAGGCCGTGCCGTCGCCCGTCATGCCGTTGAGGGTGCTGAGCGCCCCGTCGACGGTCTCGGTATCCGGCTCGGTGCCGCCCGCGAGGGTGTATGTAACCTCCTCGGCGGCGTTGCCGTCGTCGTCATAGACCGTCTCGCGCGTTATCGTCACGCTGTAGGTCTCACCGTCGACGGTGACGTCGAAGCCCGTCACGTCGTCCAGCGTGAGCCGCACCGGCTCCGTCGGGAGCATGTCGGTCTCGGGCGTCAGATCCAGCAGGTTGTCCAGCACCGAGGCCTCGGCGATGTACACCATCTCGCTGTCCGCTATCCTGGCGTAGACCCCGTCTTCCGTGTAGTCGCCAAGCTCCAGCGTGAAGGTCGTCTCGTACTCGGTCTCGTTGCCGTCCTCGTCCTCCTCGGTGTAGATGTACCGCACCGTGGCGGTCGCGCTGGGGGTATCCAGGCCGTATTCGGCCAGGTCGTCCCCGGTGGCGTTGTAGCTCACGCACTGCTGCCGGCTCACGCCGGTCACGCCGCCGACCACGCCACGGGCGCTTGTGTTGTCCAGCGCGAGGTAGCCGTCGTCGGTCACCAGGAACCACTCGTAGTAGTCGGTGTACTCCGGCGCGTCCTCGGTGATGTGCTCTATGGTATAGCTCTGCGTGTCGCTCTCCACCGTCAGGCTGACGGTGGAGCTCATGTCCGGCACGGACTCAAACTCTATGAGGTCGTACAGTCCGTAGCTGAACGGCGAAGTGATGGCGCTGTCCACCAGGTAGACGTTGCCGTCGCCGGTGGAGACATAGCGCTCGCCGCCCATTGTAGTTTCGTCGCCGAAGGTGAGCGTTATCTCCTCGTCCAGCGTGAGCGTCACCGTGAGCACCGGCTCGTCCAGGCCGTACTGAGCCGTGTCCTCGGGCGCGGTTATCTCCTGCGTGGCCGCAAGGCTGCTCAGCGAGGCGAGCATACTGTCGACGTAGCTGCTGTCCAGCGGGAAGTCCGCGGCTAGCGCGTACTCCCACGTCCCGTCGTCATTCACCAGCTCCACGGTCTCGTCCTCGTAGGTGAAGCTCAGCGCCTGAGCGTCCTCCTGCTCGAAGGACAGCAGCGTTATCTCCTCGTACTCCTCAAGATCCTCGTCCGGCAGCAGGTAGACCGCTCCGGCCGCGGCGAGCGCCACAAGCGCCAGCGCGAGGAGCATTATCAAAAGCCGTTTTCCGCGCCTCATGTCCTCCGCCTCCTAACGTAGATGTATATGCCGCAGACCAGCACGAAGACCGGTATCGCCACGATAAGCACGGTCGAGATCATATTTGCCTGGCTGCTTGTCATGGTCAGGTACTCGTTGCTCAGCGTCTTGGCGTGGATGGCTATGCCCTCCGTCTCGCCGCAGATCCAGCTTATCGAGTTGAGGAACAGGTCGGTGTTGCCGCCCGAGACCATGGCGTCGGTGCTCTCGTCGATGATGTAGGAGCTGGATATCCAGACGATGTTGCTGCTCCCCTCCTCCGCGTCGGCGGTTATCGCCACTGCGAGGGCGAAGGGACCTGAAATGTCGCCGTCGGCCTTGTCATACGTGCTCATGGAATATCCGGAGAGCTTGGAGTAGGAGCTGTCCGAGGTGGTCAGCAGCTCCGTGACGGAGACGCCGTCCGGCAGCTCGTCGCTGACGGTGAGTCCCTGCGCCACGGGCAGGAGCACATAGTAGCCCTCGGAGGACAGGGAGCTAGTGATCTCATGGCTGCCGTACTCCGGCAGGAGGTCTACCGGCGTGCCGAAGGCGTAGTTGCCGCTGTCGCCCTCGACAACTATGCCGTCCTCGGCCGTGACTCCGTAGCTCTCCATCAGCGCGTCCAGGTTGGGGCGCTCGCCGGACTCGTGCTCCGGATCGGTGATGAGTATCAGCCCTCCGCCCTCGGCCAGGTATGTCTGTATGAGGCTCAGCTCGTCGGCGGATATGTCGCTCTCGGGCGCGAGTATCAGCAGGCAGTCGGCGTCTTCGGGGATCTCTCCCGTCTCGATAAGCGAGAGGCTGTTCACCTCTACGTTCAGCGCCTCGATGCTGCTGGAGAAGCTTGTGGACAGCTCCTCCTCGCCGTGGCCGCTGAGGGTGTAAACGACCGGCAGATCGTCGGACACGACATAGTCTATGGCGCTGGTCAGCTCGCTCTCGCCCGAAAAGGTCACGACATAGTTGTAGCTGCTGTCATAGCTGTAGGAATAGAGGCTGTCATATCCCACGTAGGTGTAGCGCTCCGCGCTCTCCACCACAAGGCTGTTGTTGTAGATGGTGCCGGTTATGTACTGCTCCATGAACGCCGGATAGACGTCGGGGTCGCGCTTTTCCACGGTGATGTGACTGCTCAGCGCCGCATAGCGGTCGAGCAGCGTGCCCAGCGTCTCGTCCTCCTGGCCGGACTGAACCACCCAGTAGACGGTCACGTCCTCCTCCAGTGCGGCCAGCACGCCCTCTGTCTGCTCGCTTATCGAAAAGACCTGCGAGCTGGTGGTGTCGTACTGCGTCCAGCTCGACGGCAGGGCGTTCACCAGCACGTTGAGCGCCACCGCAATAGCCAGGACAATCACGCTGGCCAGGACGCTGTATCCGCCGACTCGCAGCGCCTTCTTGCCCGACAGCCTGCCCCACAGCTCGCGGAGCATGGTCTTCACGCTCTTGCGCTCGTTGTCCATCACGCCCACCTCCGTTTCTCCATGCTCTGCACGGTGAGGAAGCAGAACACCCCCGCCACCGTGGCGTAGAACACGATAGTGTTAAGGCTGAACACGCCGTTCATAAACTCGTAGTAGCGCTCAAAGAGCGAGAAGCTCGAGAGGTTCTCGGACAGCTCGGCCAGGAAATAGTTGAGCAGCAGCACGGCGAAGCTCACGCCCGCCGCAACCGCCTGGCTCTCCGTCAGGCTGGATATGAACATACCCACCGCCAGCAGCGCCGCGCCCAGGAACAAAAACGCCGCTATCGCCGCATAGGCCGCCGGCAGATACACGTTGCCGAACATGCTCAGCACAAGCGGGTAGAGGCATATCACCGCGACGGGCAGGACGAACATGGTCAGCAGCGCCAGGTATTTACCCATTACCACCCGCGTCATGCTCACGGGCAGGGAGTAGAGCAGCACGTCAGTGTGGCCGCGCTTTTCGGCCGCAAAGGTGCGCATGGTTATTATCGGCACGATGACCAGGAACACGAAGGGCATGTTGCCCATCGCATACTCAAAGTTCGCGTAGCTGTAGTTTAGGTTGTACACCATAGTGAAGATGCCCGCGAACAGCAGCATGAACGCCGCAAAGACGCAGCCCGTAAGGCCGGTGAAATAGCTTCTCAGCTCTCGCGAGTACACTGCCTTCATTCCCTGCCGCCTCCTTCCGCCGGGTCGGACGCCGTCAGCTCGAGGAACATTTCCTCCAGGCTTGCCCGCGCGGCGTGCAGCTCGGTCAGCGCGATGTTCGCGCGCGCAAAGGCGAAGAACAGCTCACGCTCCACGCCCGAGCCTTCGGCAGTGGTCAGCGAGCCGTGAGTGAAGCCGTTTTCGAGCGCGGTCAAATCAGCGCGCTCTATGCCGCTTACCTGCGCGAGTATGCCGCTGACGTCCTCCGGAGCAGCCTCGGCGGTGATCTCCAGCGTGTGTCCGCCGGCGAGCACCTTTTCCAGGTTCTCCGGCGTGTCGCAGGCCACCAGGCGCCCGCGCGAGATTATCAGCACCGTGCCGCAGACGGCCTGCACCTCGCTGAGTATGTGGCTGCTGAGTATGACGGTGCGCTGCTCGCCCAGCTCGTGTATCAAGTCGCGTATCTCGATTATCTGCCTCGGGTCCAGTCCGACGGTCGGCTCGTCGAGTATCACCGCCTCGGGCGAGCCCAGCAGCGCCTGGGCGATGCCCACGCGCTGGCGGTAGCCCTTGGAGAGGTTGCGCATGAGCCGGTTCGCCACGTCGTCGGTGTGCGTCTCAGCAAGCACCCTGCGCACGCTGCGCTTGAGCTCGTCTCCGGCCAGGCCCTTCGCCCGGGCTACGAAATCCAGGTACTCCGCCGGCGTGCTGTCCATGTAGAGCGGCGGCAGCTCCGGGAGATAGCCCAGGCGGCGCTTGGCCTCGCGCTCGTCCTCAAAGATGTCGTAGCCGCCTATGCTCACCGTGCCGCTTGTCGCGGCCAGGCAGCCGGTCATGATGTTCATCGTCGTGGTCTTGCCCGCCCCGTTCGGGCCGAGCAGACCGTACACTCCGCCGTCCGGCACGGTGAAGGACAGATCCTCCACCGCCGTGTGCGCGGCGTAGCGCTTTGTGAGATGCGATACCTCTATCACAAATACCCACCCTTCCTTGTCTTGGCCTCAGTGCGGCCTGGAAAAAAGGATATATGCCATAGTTAACGCGCAGCTAAAAATTCCCGTGAACTGGTTGTAAAATCTGTTTTGACCCGGCCTGCCGCAATGGTTAATAATTTCTTAACTTTTTTCTAACCTGTTGATAACATATTCAAAACGTGCTAAGCTTTACAGGCCGGCAGGATTTGTCGGATAAGCACGAGATCAGGGAGGGTATTTGGCCGCTGCTTGCGGCTCGCGCATAGACCATGAAGAAGTTGGACACCTCGTTTATAACCGCCGCGGCCGGGATGCTCTGCGCCGCAGCATTCTGCGCCCTCGCGGCCTCGGGTGAGACGGCGTTTGCCGACGCGGCCGTCACCGCCGCCGCGATGGCGGTATTCTATGGCCTGTACCGTTTGGCAAAGCGCTTCTGCCCGGCGCTCGACTGGCTGGGTCAGGCGCTGTTCTGCGGCGTCGGCTTTTACGTAGCGGCTCAGCTGCTTTCGCTTGGCGAGTTCTCGTGGCAGAGCACGGCCGACGGTCCGCTGCACGAGCTGGGCGCGGCCTGGATAGCGCTTGTTTTCGCCGTGCTGTACGCCATCGGCAGGGCGCGCTTCGCCGTCATAGGCACAGCGCTGGTCGTCACCGTCTTCGGCGTCGCCAACTATGCGCTGACGCAGTTTCGCGGCCGGCCGTTCCTGCTGATAGACCTGAGCAGCATCGGCACCGCGCTGAACGTCTCCGGCAGCTACGAGCTTGAATTCGGGCAGGTGTTCATACTCGGCCTCATATACACCGCGGCGCTGACGGTTTTCGCCTGGCGGCTGTTCCCCGGCGGAGCCAAGGTGGGGATCGCGTCGCAGGTTCTGCGGCGCGCACTGCCCCTGGCAGGGGCAGCGGTTTTCGTCTACTGCTGCTTCTACGGCGGACTGATGTACCGCAACGGCATATACATGAACTGGAACGACAACGAGTTCCGCTCCAGCTCCGTCATGTACTTCTTCGCCACGGCCAGCACCCTTGACATAGAGGAGCCGGAGGGCTACAGCGAGGATACGCTCGACGGCATCGTCCTGCACCTGATGGAGAACGCGGATGAACACGCATACTACGCCTCGACCGGCGACGGTGAAGACCCGGACATCATCGTAGTCATGAGCGAGAGCTTCTCCGATACGCGGGAGCTGGGCGAGTTCGAGACTGACAACGCCTTCTTCTCGTACTTTGACGAGCTGGAGAACGAGACCATACACGGCCACGTCTACTCCTCCGTCATCGGCGGCAACACGGCCAACAGCGAGTACGAGCTGCTCACCGGCGACAGCTGCGCCTTCCTGCCCACCGGCGCGGTGGCCTATCAGACGTATATCAACTACCCCGTCGGCACGCTGGTCAGCACGCTGAAAGACCAGGGCTACAGCGCGTCCGTGCTCCACCCGCACTGGTCCACCGGCTGGAACCGCATACAGGTCTACGGCCTGTTCGGCTTTGACCGCACGCTCTGGCGCGAGAGCTACAGAGCCGTGGACACCCTGCGCGGCTACACCACCGACGAGTGGGACTACGAAAAGCTGATAGAGCTTTACGAGGAGGAGCGCGCGGCTCAGGCCGACGACGAGGGCGTGTTCATCTTCAACATTACCATGCAGAACCACGGCGGCTACGGGTACAACAGCTTCAGAGAGACCGTCCACATCTCGGGACACGAGGGCGAATTCCCCCTGACCGAGCAGTACCTCTCGCTGATAAGGCTCACCGACGAGGACACCCGCGCCCTGATAGACTACTTCCGCAACGTCGATCGCGAGGTGATAATCCTCTTTTTCGGCGACCACCAGCCGAACCTCGAGAAGGAGTTCTACGACCTGGTCTACGGCCACGACACTGCCTCCCTGCCGCTGAGCGAGTTCCAGCGCAAGTACATAACGCCCTTCTACATCTGGTCGAACAAGGGTCTGGAGGCGCGCGACGAGGGCTACACCTCCATCAACTACCTCAGCCAGCTGCTGCTGGAGGAGGCCGGGCTTGAAAACACGCCCTACGGCTACTTCCTCTCCGACCTGCAGGAGGAGTGGCCGGTCATCAACGCCAACGGCGCCATGGACGCCGACGGCGAGTGGCACTACCTCACCGACGAGGAGTTCACCGGCGACGAGGACATCGCCACCTACCGCATATTGCAGTACAACCGCCTCTTTGACCCCTCGGGCTACCGCGAGGAGCTGTACACCATAAGGTAAACCGGCCAAAAATGCCGGCAGTCTGTGATTTACAGACTGCCGGCATTTTGGTTTTCGTCATATCTTCCCGTAGGTGAAATTGTCCGGGCTGCGGTGCATGAACTCCTCGAGGGCTATAGGCTCGCCTATGTATTTTGCGTCGCGCCCGTCGGCGAGGAACTGCTCCAGGAACTTGCGGCGTCCCGTCGTGTGCGCCACGGGTATGCCGGACAGGTCTGAGGTCTCGCGCAGGATGTCATAGCCGCGCCGCAGGTCGTCCGCGCTGGCGTAGGTCAGCAGGTTGGAGTTGTTCACAAAGCCCGTCACGCTCTGCCGGGCGAAGTCCTCCAGCTCGCCCTTGAGCTTGAGTATCTTCTCGGGCGTCTCCGCCGCCGGGCGGTACACGTTGACAATGTCGTACACCTCCAGGCAGCCCTCGGGCAGCGCGGCGAAGTCCTGGTGATACCGCGCCAGCGAGAGCGCCCCAGCCTGGTCGCCGCCCACGTCGAACACCACCAGATCCCAGTCCTGGTCGAAGGCGGAGGCCACGGCGGCCGGCATATTCGTCTGCGTCACGCCCTGACCCACGAAGGTCGGAGAGACGATGTTGACCTTCCGCTCCGTCAGCATCGGTATCTGGTCGGACATGCGGAAGTAGTCGTTGATGCGGTCGAGGTCGACCACCAGCGTCCGCTTGCCCTCCGCGGACGAGCGGACGGCCAGATTTATGGCTATTTCCGTCTTGCCGGAGCAGTAGCTCCCGATGAGTATTATCACCTTTTTCATTCCCGCTCTTCCTTTCTGCTTTATTAGACCCGTGTCAGACGCGCCTTGCCGCGTCTATTTTTGTCGCTGTTCCATTGATAATATCTATGGTTTAAAAGATAACAGGCATGTTGTAAAATTCACAACGTTATTTTATAGCAATTTGCCCAACCGGATATTGGCAGGTCTCCAGGACGTATTTTCTGAACTCGCGCACGGCCGGCGGCATGAATCCGCGCCTGGAGTTTATCATGTAAAAGCTCCGCTCCCAGTCCGGGCTGGCAATTTGCAGTATCTTGACGTCCAGCCGGAGCAGCATGTCCATGTACGGCACCACGCCTATCCCGAAGTCCTGCGCCACCAGTCCGGCGACTACCTGGTCTTCCGCGGTCTCGTAGGCGATGCGCGGCTCGGCGCCTATGCGCCTGTACATGTCGTCCACGACTCCGCGCATACCGGAGCTGCGCCCGAAGGCCACCAGCGGGTATTGCAGCGTGTCCGCCAGATTCACGCTGTGCAGGCCGGCCAGGGGGTGTGAGCGCGGGACTATCATGACTATGTCCTGCCGCTCCACGGCGACGGCCTCAAAATCCTCGTCGTCGGGCGGCTTTGAGGCAAAAACCAGGTCATATTTCCGCTCTTTCAGGCCGTTGAGCAGGTCATTCGTCAGACCCGTGCCGGTGGAGAACGTGAAGCGTATGTCCCGCCCGGGGTTCCTGTCCAGGAAGCCGCGCGCGAGCTTGGGCACGAACTCCACTCCCAGCGTGCGCAAAAAGCCGAGGCGGATAAGCCCCTCTCCCCTCGCCTCACGCTTGAGCTCGTCCACGCCGGAGTCCAGCGCGGCGAGCGCGGCCTCGGCCGTCTCCAGGAACTGTACGCCGAAGCGCGTCAGCTCAGTGTTGCGGCCGGTGCGCTCAAAGAGCGGCAGTCCCAGCTCGTTTTCAAGCTGGTTTATGGCGTGGCTCAGGCTGGGCTGGGTTATGCACAGCTCCTCGGCCGCGCGGGTGTAGTGCTTCGTATAGGCGAGCTTTACAAAATAGCGCAGATGAAACAGGTTCATGGGCGCACCTCCCGCGTTTATTCTACCATTTTCGATAGAGAAAATCTATAGTTTCTCAAATTATATTTATTTGTTAAAACTACGTCACAGTGTTATTCTCTAGCCGTAAACAACCGGCCGAGAGGCGGAAAGGACGAAACCGACATGAACATTGACGGACACACCAGACTGCTCGGGCTGATAGGCACGCCCGTTGGTCACTCCAAATCCCCCGCGATGTACAACTACTGCTTTGAGAAATACGGTCTCAACTGCGCCTACCTCGCATTTGACGTCCCGATGGAGAAGGTGGCCGACGCCATAGCCGCCCTGCGCACCTTCAACGTCATGGGCGCCAACGTGACGATGCCGCTCAAGAACGCGGTCATCCCCTATCTGGACGAGGTCAGCCCCGCCAGCCAGGCCATCGGCTCGGTGAACACGATAGTGAACAAGGACGGCAAGCTCATCGGCTACGTCACCGACGGCATGGGCTACACCGGCGAGCTCAGGCGCGGCGGCGTGGAGATAGCCGGCAAGACCGTCACCCTGCTGGGCGCGGGCGGAGCCGCCAGCGCGATTGCGATAGAGGCCGCGCTCGAGGGCGCAAAGGAGATACGCGTGTTCAACAAGCGCGACGCCTTCTGGGAGAGGGCGCTGCACAACCTCGAGACCATAGGCAAGGCCGCCCCGGCGTGCAAGATAAGCCTGAACGACCTCGACGACGCTGACGCGCTGCGCGCGAGCATCGAGGGAAGCGACATCCTCACCAACGCCACCCGCGTTGGCATGAAGCCCATGGACGACGTCAGCCTGATCACCGACCTCACGATGCTGCGCCCCGGCCTCATCGTCACCGACGTGGTCTACGACCCCGAGGAGACCAAGCTGCTGCGCGAGGCCAAGGCCGCCGGCTGCAAGACCTTCGACGGCCTGGGAATGCTGGTCGAGCAGGGCGCCGCGAGCTTCAAGCTCTACACCGGCCTGGACATGCCCGTCGCCGAGGTCTGTGACGCCATCTACAGATAAGAAAGCGTGGAAAAAGAGATGAGCATGATGTAATGTATAGAGGGTGGATTACACCAAAAAACATTACATCATGACTGGCGGCTCATTTGTGGCGAATGAAAAGACAGTTATGATAAAGGAGGGATGCCCTCAAACCTACCGTAACTGTCAACCACATTCTCACGAAAGGAGCCTTGTATGGAACTGACTTACACCCAATGCGGCGACTATCTCATTCCCAACCTTGTGTTAGCAGACACCAAAGAGTACCATATCGGGAAATATGGCCGGATGCGCCGTGCCTACTTAAAAGAACATCGGCCCATTCTGTATACCGATCTCATTGTCACTGAAAAGCTGCTTCCCCACTTGGAGGAAATCGACATCGCCTGCCGGGAGCGGCTGGAAATCATTGAAAAATCCATGATGCAGCAAGAGGGCGTCACAGAAGCCCTGAAAGCTGCCGACCAGATGGCATGGGTGCGCTCCATGAACTCCATCCACAACAGAGCCGAGGAAATTGTCCTGGCTGAGCTGGTCTACTGTTGAGGGAGGGAACACCATGATTTTAGAAGCCATGTATAATGGAGAGTTTTATCCCTGTGAAACAGTCGTACCCACGTCCCCGGAATACCACAAGGCGATCCAAACCTGTGCAGCGTTGATGGAGCAGTTATCCCAGCGGCTCAGCAAAGAGGACTATGCGCTGGTGGAGGAACTCCGGGCGCAGAACGCTATCGCCCAATGCGAGGAAAGTGAGAGCCATTTCAAGTATGGCTTTTCGGCAGGGCTGATCGTCCATCAGGAAGCCTATGAACAGCTGCAAAACAAGAAATAAGCGATGGCCGAAAAAGCCCACGCAGCCGGAAAGAGAACCGGAAGCGTGGGTTTTCTGTGTATATGGTTATTCTGTCAGATCATCCGAAGTTTCCGCAACCAGCCTGTCAAAGTCGCTCTGATAGCTTCTGTCCTGCAATACCCGGAACTTTTCAAACTCTTTCTCGGCAAAGGCTTTGGCAATAGCGGCGGTCACCTTGCCCTTATCATGCAGAATATCTTCCTCGTTGAACTGTAAAAATGCGTCAAGCCGCTTGACCCAATCGGCCATATACATGACATTTCCCCGGCGGGCCTGCCGTTCCGCATAGTCCAGATACATGGTGACGATCTCGTTCAGGTTTCGCATTTCCGTTTCGTTCAGATAGTTTTTGGCGACGGTGACATCCGATTTACGGATGCGGCCTTTGGGGGCGTTTTTCCATGTGGTCAGCCCCATGTTGGGCTTGGTGCTGTCGGCACGGTCGTATACGATCTCGGCGGCGGTATGATGGGTGACCGCATAGTGGAGCTTGTTCTGCACCGTGGCAAAAAACTCCTTTGTGATGGGGCTTTCCACATCGTAGTCGGCGCTGCACTGAGAATAGATGTCCGTGATTTTCTGGTAAAATCTTCTCTCGCTGGCCCGGATGTCCCGGATACGCTCCAGCTGTTCCTCAAAATAATCCTTGCCGAAAAAGTTCTCCGGCTCCCGCAGCCGTGCGTCATCCATCACATAACCTTTGATGATGAACTCTTTCAACACCCGGTTCGCCCAAATGCGGAACATGGTCGCCTTTTTGGAGTTCACACGATACCCCACAGCGATAATGGCGTCCAAATTGTAATAGTTGGTCTGATACCGTTTCCCGTCCGCCGCAGTTGTTTCCATTTTGGAAACAACTGAATCCTCGTTCAGTTCTCCAGATTCAAAAATGTTTTTCAGATGCTTGGAAATAGCCGCTTTCTGCACCTCGAACAGTTCTGCCATTTTTGCCTGTGTCAGCCAGAGGTTTTCCTGAAAGAGCAGGATTTCCACCCGCACTTCTCCGTTTTCGGTCTTGTAAAAGAGGATTTCTCTGGTTTCATACGGGGTCAGTCCCTGTTCCTC
>OJQW01000091.1_pt1 | contig 55454 bp, 51 predicted proteins | sample 1599041 | NCBI WGS metagenome assembly OJQW01 (sample SAMN03922518, study PRJEB24848) | human gut metagenome | isolation source: stool sample | host: Homo sapiens | place: Germany | collected 2010-02
AATGTAGTTCTATTTTCCTACATTAGGGGGCCTTTTGTCTATTGTCCGTTTTTACTGGGGCAGTTCACCACGCAGGGTTGCCTTTTACCAGGCACATCACTGTAAGCACCTGTGTGGCGGCTGTCATAAAATCCAGCGCATGGCTGCGCGCGCGGGTGTCTATCTGTTCATCGCGCTCGTCCCGGCGCGGCATCGGGCGGCGTGTTTGCATGGGCATTGCGGTTTCCTCCTTCCCATTGTGTGCAGGCGGCGCCGTCAGGTGCGCTTTTCGTAATAGTAAAAGGCGCCCAGCTCTGCCAGCATGCTGGCAGAAAGCGCAGCCGCCAGCCCCGTGCCGATGGCCGTCAGCGCCTGTGTGCCCGTCACCTTGCCCGCCACCAGCAGGGGCAGCATCAGCCCAAAGCACACGGCCTGCGTCAGCCGGAAGGCCGCGCTTTTGCTTTTCAGTTTCACCAGGCGGTTGCGCTCGTCGCGCTCTTCCAGCTTATCTTCGCGCGCCATCTTCTGGGAAAGGCCGCGCATCATGGCCCCGGCGCCCACAAACAGCAGCACCGCAACCAGCACAATGCCCGCCGCATCTATGCCCCGCAGCGCGGCGGTAACGGCGTTTAAAACGCCCAGCGCGGCAGAAAACACGCCGAAAGCGAAGGTTTTTTTGTTATAAATCTTCATACTGCACTTCCTCCCTTTGCAGGTTTTCTTCCAGGCAGCAAAGCTGTTCCACCGTCACCCCAAACACGCGCGCCATGCGGTAAGCCAGCATCAGCGAGGGGCTGTACTGCCCTTTTTCGATGGAGATGATGGTGCGCGCCGAAACGTGCACGCGTTCTGCCAGCTGCTGCTGCGTCAGCCCAGCCGCCACCCGCAGCTGGCGCACTTTTGTTATCATAGGCGGCCTCCCCTATATGAAGTTCGCTTCATATGAAGTTAACTTCATATTATCAAATACCCCGCGGGCTGTCAAGCGTGTTTTTTCAAAAAGCCACCCGCGCTGGAAGCCGTTGCGCGCGAGCTGGAAAAGCTGAACGAGCAACTTGCCACCAGGCAGGCGCGGCGGCAGGCGTTTTTTTGCTGGTGTTGTTCCTGGCTGCTGTTTTTCCCCAATGGAACGTGCTGTTTTACAAGTTTGGGCAAAACCTGTATGAGTGGCTGCATTGAATTGCAGGCAAAAGGGCGCGTGCGGCCTTGAAAGGCTGCACGCGCCCTTGGTGTGTTTTTTTGGCTCTTCCCGCCTTGGCTGCCGCCCGCCGGGCGGGCAGGGCGGCAGGCGGCGGCGCATGAAATGCGCCGTTCATCTTGCCCGTTGACTGGCCCGGCTGGCTTTGCTATCTCTTCAATAAACGTAAGGTTAATGCTGTTTAACAATGGCACATAATTCTTTTACATAGAGATCGGTGTGGTTCATGGAAAACTCTCCGTGGTACATAGTTGGGATGACATGTAAGTTGCTTTTTCTCAGCGTTTCATGTAGCTTTCTTGCAGAAAACAAGATACGCTTATTTTCCCGTTCCCCGACAAACAAATGGATTTCTGCCACACACTCTCCAAGAGACTTCTTTATGAAATACATAGAACTTTCTTGTAAGAACGCAATCATATTTTGCTTAGTAATACCGCAAGTATCTTGATAATAGTCATTGAACAATTCCGGCTTTATTCGGAGTGAACGAAATTGCAATTTAGAAAACCATTTTTGCCGAATCAATCCATAACAACCCCCAAACACTGGTTTAATCAACGAACAAGTTAGTTTGGATGGAATAACCGCTGCACTCTCGACCATTGCAAAACGACAGATGCTTTTCCGCTGGGATAACATTTCAAGTAATATTTGACCGCCAAGAGATAACCCGCCAATTAACAGTACCGAACCTCCAAAGTTCATATCAATAAAAGAAATGATTTCACCAGCATTGTCTTTGATTGTTGTGAAATTTTTATCGCTTCCTGCGTGACCATCCAATATCGGAATAATTATCTGAAAGTCATTTTGAAGTCGTTCAGATACTTCTCGGTAATTCCACCATGACAAGCCGCCGCCATGCAGAAGAATAATCACATCTCGATTTTGTTTTCCGTATATTTTATATTGCAACTTGCCTCACCTCACTGCAAGTTTCCGATTTGTCGCTCTCTTGCTTTCTTCCCCGCTGCGTCTTTGGGTTTTCAGTAAATCTGGCTTTTGTGCAATCTTTTTCAGCCACTTCTTTTCCCTGTCTGGCAGCTTCCCGCAGTTCAGCTTAAACCGCTTGCAGATAAACGCCACAGCCGCCTGTTCCGGGCCGCTGCCCGGGCCGGTGGTTTCCTCTGTGGCCTGCAAGAAATCTTCCAGCGGGTTGCCCTCGAAAAATTCCCTCATTCGTTCATTTTCATTTGGTCTGCACACCACCATTCGGGAGTTAAAGATTTCAGGCGCATCACCTTTTTCGTTTCATAGTCGCACAAAATTTCTATTTCGCCTGCTGTTTGATTCAACTGCATCATAAATTCCCGGCAGGCTCCGCACGGCATACCTGCTTTTCCATCCGGCATGACAGCGACTATTTTTATAATTTGGCTTTCTCCGTTTGTTATCATATTTGCAATCGCATTTCTTTCCGCACACATTCCCAATGAACAGGCCGTATCCAAGCAAACCCCGGTATAGATATTCCCTTTTGCCGAAAGAACTGCGGCAGAAACACGCCCTGCCTCAATCAGCGGCGAGAGTTTTCTCTCATACTGTACTTTCCGTGCGGCAATATACAGTTTATCCCACGCCCCATCGTATTGGGCAAGCGCACGCTCTTCCATTTCACGAACAAAATGTTCTTTTCCATCACAATATCCATCTATATCGTAGGGAAACTTTTGCGCAAGGTCTTTTTTGATTTTTGCGTATTCGTTCCGCTCTTTTTCATGGGTACGCATATAGTCCCGGAATGCAAGATGTCGCCCGATATTGTGCCAATCGTCCGCTTGAAAAATATGAATTTGATGGGTTCGCTCGTCACCACCTTTGCGAAGATAGCGTCTGCCCGTTATTCCAAATTCACCGAGATATTCATAACCCAGGTCTGAAAACTTTTCCGCAACCGCATCTACTCTCTCAAGGCTTCTAACGACTGCCATAATATCGATAATTGGTTTGGCGGCCAGCCCCGGAACGGATGTGCTTCCAATATGGTAGATAGAAATGCAGTTATCTTTCAGTATTCCGGTAATACAGGCCCGCTCTTGTACATATTTTGACGGCCATTCGGGGTTATAATTTGCAACGGTTATATGCTGCGGCATCACACATCGCTCCTTATCCAGTTCTTGCAAGCTATTTTTTCCTGCCTGCACAATCACTTTCCTTATCAGCTGTTGAAACAAGCCCGCATTTTCTTCGGCCACCGGCGCGGGCTGTTTCAGCGTCAAGTCACGCTCTGCACGCAGGCCTTTTCGGCGTTCCTGTGCGGGCAGCCCCACACGCCCCTTCCGCGCCTGCCTCGCCAGGCGGAAATTCGTCATTTCCCCTTTCGGAAACTTCCGCTTCCGCGGTATGTAAGCGCAGTGCAAGCAAAGTACTGCCCGCAATTTTTACATTTAATTACGTGCCTGATCACATCATTTGCCCAGCAGCCGTTTTCATCTTTTACTTTATCTGTGTCACAACTCTTAAATTCAAATTGAAAGCTTCCGCTATCCACCAAAAACTGTATGTATGCCAGGCAGTCAAGATATGCTTTCGGGGTAGGGAAAGCCTCCCTTAGCTTTACTTTTTCGCATCTTTCACACATCGGCGTTTCCTCATCCGTTTCTGATTGACTCTTTTTTCATTCTAGCACAACTTTAAAAGCATGGAAACGGCATATTTCCCCCTTTTCCGCCACCCGGCGCGTGCAGCCGCTTTTGGCCGGTGCTGTTCCCGGCCGCTGGTTTTTTCTCAATGGGCCATGCGGCTTGGCAGGCTTGGGAAAGCCCTGTGCAGGCGGCCGCGCGGAATTGCAGGCAGAAAAAGGGCGCGTGCCGCCTTTCCAGGCTGCACGCGCCCCTGGTGCGTTTTTTGCCTCCATCGCCCAGCCTTGGCTGCCGGCGGCGGCGCATGAAATGCGCCGTTCAGCTTAACCGCTTGATTGGCCCGGCCGGCTTTGCTGTTTTTTCAACAAACGAGAAGCTGTCATTCTCGCTTGATTTCCAGGCAATAGAATGACGGCCTGTTCGGATACATTTTGTCGGGAGTATTCCAAATTTCCGCATCATCAATTTCCTTGATGTGTTTTGTGGTAAGTTCATTTATGGAAACTGTTTGCCTATGAATTACAGGCCTGTCCTCAAATTCATAATAGTCTATGAACCACACATGCCAAAGTTCTATGGACGGCGTATTCTGCAGGGCATTTTTCATATATTCAATCACTTGTTTTGCTTTTTCCTCTGTATAGTGCCATTCCAGATAGACTCCATTTTTCTTTCCGGTATAGTTCTGAACATCCTGAAAGAAATGCAGAAAGCAGTTGCCGTCTGCGCCGCCGTCATACATGGCGCCATGAGCAAGGTTTCTTTCAAGTGGAGAAGCCCCAACGGGTAAAACTTCCGTCAGGGGAAAATCCGAAGCAATCAATGTACATGCGCTCATAGAATTTCTTCGCCAACTTTCAATTTGTCTTTTTCTTACGTTCTCTCACGCTGCGGCTTTGGGGTTTTCGGTAAATCCGGCTTTTGTGCAATTCTTTTCAGCCGCTTTCTTCCGGGCAGCGCCCGAATTTGCATTGGCAAATCACCCAACGCCCTGCATGCCGCCATAAATGTCCTGCAACCTGTCTATTCCTTGAAAAACCGTCGGCAAGCACGTCTGGTCTGTTTCCATTTCAAACTCGAACACATTATTGACATCAGGGCGTTCCTGAAATTTGCCTTTCACAAGTGCATGCCCGTTTGACGTCATGGATACCGCAAAAGACAAATCATCTTCCAAACGCAGACGATACTCTGCGCTTCCGAAAAGGTTTGTATAGCATTCTTTCAATTTTTCGGAAAAACGGTATAATGCGCCTGTTGCAGAAAAGTATCTATCACATTTTACACAATAACAGCCAATGTCAATTTGAAGCGTGCAAATGATATCATAGCCTCCCTCATAACTGGTTCTGTTGGGGAAGTCTATCACTTCATTGAGCTCCAGCCGTATTTTTTCATTTTGGTCGATTCCACAAAGGCAAAAAATCTCCATCTCTTTCCCCCGCTTGCGCCTGTTTTCTTTTATTTTACCACGATTCCGAGCGCATAGAAACAGCAAGCTTCCGGCCCTGTTTCCCGCATTTCGGCCACCCGGCGCGTGCGGCATTTTTTGCCGGTTCTGTTCCCGGCCGCCGGTTTTTTCTCAATGAAACATGCGGCTTTGCATGCTTTGGCAAAACCTGCCCGGGCGGCCGCGCGGAATTGCAGGCAGAAAAAGGGCGCGCGCGGCCTTCCCAGGCCGCACGCGCCCTTGGTGCGTTTTTTGCCTTTCTCACCCGGCCGCAAGCCGGGCAAACACGCGCTTCAGGGGGTGATACAGCGCCAGCACAATGACAAAATTGCCCGCGCAGTGCGCCACGCTGAACGGGATGCCCGAAACAAGGCGCGCCAGCGCGCCCAGCAGGCCAAACTCCACCAAATAAACCGGCAGGAACAGCGCCTCGAACAGAAGGCCGAAAAAGCCCGCCGCCACGGCCCATAAAAGCGCCGAATCGTTTTTGCGCAGGGCGTGCACGGCCAGCACCCACAGCGGCCATGCCCAGCAATAGGCCAGCCACCAATCGCCAAAGCCGTAAAACAACCCCTCCAGCATCACATACACCGCCGTGGCCGCCAGCGCGCTGCGCGCGCCCAGGCACACGGTGTAAAGAAGCAAAAGCAGCGCCACGGGGTGGATGTTCGGCAGGCCGGAAAGCACCCATTTGCCCGCGAACACAAACGCGCCCAGCAGCGCCGAGCGCACAAGCTGTTTTGTGGTGGCCAAAGCCCTGCCCCCTTTCCTTTTTTCGTGCTTCGCTGCGCGGCGCGGGCCTTATGCCGCGCCCGCACCGCGCCGCGCCATGGCTCAATAGCCCTGCGTCAGCGTAATTTCAAACGTGTCCCCGTCTGCAATGGGGGTAGAATCCACGCCTGTTTCCAGCGTTTCGCCGCCCTTGGTAAAGCACCACCACTCCTGGTTGGCGTCGTTGGCCGTCACGCCATCCACCGTTTTCACAAACAGGCCGTATTCACCCTCTTCGCCCGCAATCAGCGCCGCCTGCTCCAGCGCGCCGCGCAGGTATTCCTCGCTGGTGGAAATGGTGTGGCTGTTCTGTGTGCCGTCGGCGAACACTACGTTCACGGTGATGGTTTTTTCGCCCTGTGCGGCCTGCGGCTTCAGGGCAACCCACAGCCCCAGCGCAATGGCCACCACGGCCACCAGCGCCACCACGGCCAGCACAATTTTTTTGTTGTTTTTCATGTTACGCTTCTACCTCTCTTTTTTGCAGCCCCGGCCAAAAGCATGTGCCGGGGCGTTTTTTGCAAAACAAAACACCCTTTTGCCAAAGCCGGGGCGGCGCAGAAAGCTCCCCTAAGCAGGGGGCCCGCCCATGGGCCGCAGGTGCTTTTGAAAAGCGCCCCGCGAAAAAAGGCGGCCGCTGCGCACAAATTTCCTGTGCGGCACCGGGCGGCCCTGCCCCACTGGCGGCGCAGGGAACAAAAAAGCCCCCGTGGCAGGCCTGACGGCTGCCGTGGGGGGCTTGGTTTGCACGCTGCGAAATGGCGGGCAAATGTTTCCCTGCCGCCCCGGCTGAAAGCGAAAGGGCGGCACAAAGCGGCGCCGCACGGCACGCGGCGGCGCGCGGTGCCATGCTGCACTTTTTTGTACGCAGCCCATTGCCCCGTGAGCATTGTACGCAAGCTGGGCACGGTAACCCGACTGGGCGCCCGGCGGCAAAACGGCGCAAAGGCCGCTTTGCCGGGCAGGCGCGTCACGGTGGCGGAACCGCGCGGGATTTGCACCCGCTTCCCCGTATCCGCCCAGCTGCACGAGAGTTTTGTTTTCCGGCCAAAGCATACCACAGAAAACGGCGCAAGGCAAGTGGTTTGGCACGTTTGCGCTTGTATTTTGGCGCGCAATGCGGTATCTTAAGAAGAAAAGAAGCAACAAAGGAGAGGTGCGCTATGCAGCGTCAGGACGCAGTAAAACTGGTACAAAAATATAACAAAGAGCCTTTTCACATGCAGCACGCCTTCACGGTAGAGGCCGTGATGCGCTGGTTTGCAAACGAGCTTGGCTATGGCAGCGAGGCCGATTTTTGGGCGCTTGCGGGCCTGCTTCACGATGTGGATTTTGAGATGTGGCCCGACGAACACTGCAAAAAAGCGCCCGAGCTGCTGGCCGAAATTGGCGCAGATGAAGCGCTGGTGCACGCTGTGTGCAGCCACGGCTGGGGCGAGTGCAGCGACGTAGAGCCCGTGCACCAGATGGAAAAGGTGCTGTTTGCCACAGACGAATTGACGGGCCTGATTGGCGCGGCTGCGCGCATGCGCCCGTCGAAAAGCTGTAAAGATATGGAGCTTTCCAGCCTGAAAAAGAAATTTAAGGATAAGCGCTTTGCGGCGGGCTGCTCGCGCGATATTATCCGCCAGGGCGCCGGGCTGCTGGGCTGGGAGCTGGACGAGCTGCTGGATAAAACGCTGGCCGCCATGCGCGCCAGCGAGGATGCCATTGAGGCCGAGATGGCCGCGCTGTAAAGGCGCAGGCGCATACGCTTTGCACGGTTTGCCTCTGTGCCCGCGCCGCCTTTGCGGCGCGGGCACAGGTTTTTTGCACAGAAAGGGGGGCGCCGCATGGCGGCCAGGCTTATCTTGAACATTGCCGTCAGCCTGGACGGCTATCTTGCAGACAAGGCCGGGGGCTATGCCTGGATAACCGGCCACGGGGACGCAGGGCAGAACACCAGGGCGCAGTTTTGCTTTGAAACGTTCCTGGCCGGGTGCGGCACCGTAGTGATGGGCCGCAACGCATACGACGACTGCGGCATTGAGCACATAGACGGCTGGCAAGAAAAGCATTTTCTTGTGGCCTCTCACCGCCCGCGCCCCGCAGATGCGCCGCCGAATGTGGAATTTTTCTGCGGCGGGCTTGCCGAAAAAGTGGCAGAGCAGAAGCGGCGCGCCCGGGGCGGCATCTGGCTGTTCGGCGGCGGGCAGGTGGCCAGCGCCCTGCTTCGCGCGGGCCTTGTGGATGAGGCCGTCATCGGCGTGCTGCCCATTATTCTGGGCGCGGGCCGCAGGCTGTTTGTTGGCGAAATGCCAACGCGCCTTCTGCATTTGCAGGAATGCACCGTCACCGACGGCATTGCCATGCTGCACTATACAAACAGGGGCCGGTCTTAAAACCGGCCCCTGTTTGTATCGAATAAGAACGCCGCCTGGGCGGCCTGCAGCCATAGCTCAGCCTTCCGCCTGCCCGTGCGGTTTTTGCGGCGCGCCGCCCGCGGCGGCCGCCTTGAAAAAGGCAATTTCGCGCGCCCAGCCCGCGTCGTCGTTCGGCGTCTCCAGTATTTTGGGCAGGCCCGCCAGCACGGGGTGCTGCGCAATGCGCGCAAAGGCTTCGGCCCCAATATGCCCTTCGCCTATCTGCGCGTGCCTGTCTTTTCGGGCGCCGCAGGGGTTCAGGCTGTCGTTCACATGCAGCGCTTTCAGCTTGTTCAACCCAATAACGCGGTCAAACTGCGCCAGCACGCCGTCCAAATCGTGCACAATGTCATAGCCGCCGTCCCACACATGGCAGGTGTCCAGGCACACGGCCACCTTCTCGTTCAGGCGCACCTTGTCCAGAATGGCGGCCAGCTCTTCAAATGTGCGGCCCACCTCGCTGCCCTTGCCCGCCATCGTCTCCAGCAGCACCGTGGTGGTCATGCCCGGCGTGAGGATGGCGTTCAGCTGCGCGGCAATCAGGCGCACGCCCTCTTTCGCACCCTGGCCCACATGGCTGCCCGGGTGAAAATTGTAATATTGGCCGGGCAGCGCGGCCTCCAGCCGCGCAAGGTCTTCTTCCATGGCGCGGTGGGCAAAATCGCGCACGGCCTCGTCTTTGCCGCAGGCGTTCAGCGTGTAGGGCGCGTGCGCCACCAGCGTGCCAAAGCCGTTTTCCCGCAGAAAGGTTCGCAGGGCTGCGGCGTCCGCCTCGTCCAGCGGTTTTTGCGCGCCGCCGCGCGGGTTGCGCGTAAAAAAGGCAAAGGTGTTGCCGCCCAGCTTCGCGGCCTGCTTGCCCATGGCAAGGTACCCCTTGGAAGAAGATACATGGTTGCCTATCAAAAACATGGCTGTGGCCCCTTTCCCGGCGCGCTGTGCCAAAACGCCCGCACGCCGCACGCCCTATTCTACCACATTCCGCGCCCGGGCGCAAAAAGGCCCACAGGCACCTGCCCATGGGCCAAAGATATTTTGCACGCAGCCCCGCCGCGGCTTTACGCCATGCGGTGGGCCTTTTTATCCAGCCGCATTTTATCTGCAATCATGGCGATGAACTCGGAGTTGGTGGGCTTGCCGCGCAGGTTATGGATGGTGTAGCCGAAATAACTGTTCAGGGTGTCTACATCGCCGCGGTCCCACGCTACCTCAATGGCGTGGCGGATGGCGCGCTCTACCCGGCTGGCCGTGGTGCCGTTGTGTTTGGCTATTTCGGGGTACAGGCGTTTGGTGACAGAATTGATGTACTCGCCGTCCTCCATTGTCATCAAAATGGCATCGCGCAGGAACTGGTAGCCCTTGATGTGGGCGGGCACGCCAATTTGATGCAGAATTTCTGTCACGGTGCGCTCGTCATCCACCGGGTGGCTGGCCTGGCCCCGGCCCAAAGCCGCCATCACGCGCGCAGCCATGGCGGAGGCATCGAACGGTTTCAGAAAATAGAACGAAAAGCCGCCCTGCATCATCTCGCTCTCCAGCACGTCGTCGGTGAAGCTTCCCGTCACGAAGAACAGAACGTTCTGAATGCCCTTTTCGTCGCAGCGCTGTTTGACGCTGATGGCATCCAGCCCGGGCATAAAGGCGTCCAGCAAAACGGCGTTGGGCCGCTGTTTTTCAATGGCCGCAAGGGCCTTGCGGCCGTCCTTTTCGCACACGGTCACCCGAATGCCGCGCTGCTCCAGCGCTGCGGTGCACTGCTTTGTTACCTCTGGTGCAAGGTCTGTCATCAGCAAACTGATCTGTTCCATTTTCTATTCCTCCATACGGTGTTTTACCTCTTTGCGAGGGGTTGTGCTTTGAACTGTTTGGATTTTACCATATATTTCCATATATTGCAACAGCTTCCAATGAATTTTTTCCATATTTTGATTCTTTTCTTTTCTTCGACACAAAATACAGTGGTTCGCACCGGGCTTGCGCAAGGCGTTTGGAAAGGCGCGCAGGCCGGTGCCTGCCGGCCCGAAGCCGGGCGGCCGCGCAGGCCGGCCCGCAAAGCCGCAAAAAAGCCGGGGCCGGGAAGATGCCCACAGGCATCCCCCGGCCCCGGTTTTCGAAAAGCGGCCCTTTTATGCGGCGCGGCGGCCCGCGGCGGCCTCGGCCGTTTCCAGCATATTTTCGGCAAAGATGCCATAGCCGCGCGTGGGGTCGTTCACCAGCACATGCGTCACAGCGCCCACCAGCTTGCCGTTCTGAATGATGGGGCTGCCGCTCATGCCCTGCACAATGCCGCCCGTGTTCTGCAGCAGCACGGGGTCTGTTACATGCACCACCATGTTGCGGTTCGCATCGCTTGCATTCAGGGCTATTTTTTCAATTTCCACCTCATAGCGCTGCGGTGTGCGCCCCTCGATGGTGGTGATGATTTCGGCCCGGCCGGTGGTGACCTCCTGTGCAAGGGCCAGCTCCATGTCAATGCCCTCCTGCACAGAGCTGACGGTGCCGTACACGCCCGTCTCACCGTTCACCGTGATGTCGCCCGCAGCGGCAGCCGTGAGGAAGCGGCCCTTCAGCTCGCCCGGGGCGCCTGCGCTGCCCTTTTCCACGCCGGTAATCTCCACCGGCACAATTTCGCCCTTCAAAAGCCCCAGCGTTTTGCCGGTGTCGGAATCGTGAATCGAATGCCCCAGCCCGGCAAAGGTGCCGGTGGCGTTATCGATGAACGTCATGGTGCCAATGCCCGCCGAGGAATCGCGCACCCACATGCCCGTGCGGTAGGTGTTGGTGGAAAGGTCCATCACCGCCGTCAGGCGCACCGTCTTTTCATGCCCGTCGCGCTGAAACACCACCTCGGCGGGCGCGCCCTTCAGCTGCTGCAGGGCCTCGGCCACATCCTCGTTGGTGCGCGTTTCGTGCCCGGCTATGGAGACAATGACGTCGCCCAGCTTCAGCCCGGCCGTCTTGGCCGGGTTCTGGTAGCCCTGCGCGGTGTAGATATCGCTGAAGCCCACCACCATGGCGCCGTTGGCAAACATTTTAATGCCGAACGGCGTGCCGCACACCTGCACCACACGCCGCCCCAACACTTCCGCACGCACCGTCTTCACCGGTATCACACCTCCCAGCGAAAGCTGCGCATTGTAAGAGCCCCCGCGCGTGACATTGGCCGCGGCTTCCTCCTGCCCCAGCGCCGGGAAAGAGGTGAGAAAGGGCATGCCCGCCACACGGATCTCGCCCGTCTCCCCCACATGGAACGTATCCGGCAGCAGGGTGGAAATGTACAGTGCAAACAGGAAAGCTGCCACAATGCAGGCGCTGGCGGTAAAGCAGCTCCATCTGATTATTTTTTCCATGGGAAAACCTCCGCTCTTTCCGCGATGTTCCCCCATAGTATTTGCAGGCGCACGCCCGTTTAATCTTTTTGGGCGAAAACGGCCTTCAGCGCCCGCACGCCAGCCTTTTCACCCGGCGGGCCGCAGCCGTAAGCACCGGCCCGGCCACCACGGCGCCGCCCACGGCCCACAGCGCCCTGCCCCACACGGCCTGTGTGCCGAACACCGGCTGCAGAACGGGCACATACACGCACAGGATGGCGCAAAGCACGCTGGCGCTTACCGCGGCCATCAGCGCACGGTTGCCGCCGAAGTGCAGGCCCTTGCCGCGGCATTCGAAAATGTGCAGCATCTGCGAAAGCACAATGGTGAGAAAGCAGGCCGAGCGCGCCTCGGTAAGGCTTTCGCCCATGTACAGCGCGGCCGTATAGGCCCCGGCGCTGGCAAGCCCCAGCATGGCCCCGCGCACCGCAATGGTAAGCGCCAGCCCGTGCGCAAACAGCCCCTCGGCCCTGGGCCGGGGCGGGCGCGCCATAATGTCCTTTGCGGGCGGCTCCATGCCAAGGGCAATGGCCGGCAGGCCGTCGGTGAACAGGTTCACCAGCAAAATCTGGATGGGCGCCAGCATCACCGGCAGGTGCATCAGCATGCCGAACAGCATGCCCAGCACCTCGCCCAGGTTTGAGGTGAGCAGGTAACGGATAAAGCGGCGGATGTTCTGATAGATGACGCGCCCTTCCTCCACCGCGGCCACAATGGTGGCAAAGTTGTCGTCCAGAATGACGACGGCCGAGGCCTCCTTGGTCACGTCTGTGCCCGAAATGCCCATGGCCACGCCGATGTCGGCCTCTTTGACGGCGGGCGCATCGTTCACGCCGTCACCCGTCATGGCCGTAATGTTGCCCGCCCGCTTGAAGGCGCGCACAATGCGCAGCTTGTGCGCGGGCGACACACGCGCAAACACGCGCGCTGTTTTGCACACCCCGGCAAGCTGGGCGTCCGTCATGGCGTCCAGCTGGGCGCCCGTCACCGCGGCATCGGCGGCGCGGGCGATGCCCACGCTTTGCGCAATGGCAAGCGCCGTCTCGGGCGAATCGCCCGTAATCATCACCGGGCGGATGCCGGCCGCCAGGCACTTTTTCACCGCGGGCCTCACCTCGGGGCGGGGCGGGTCCATCATGCCCACAAGGCCGGTAAAGCAAAGGCCCTTTTCCCCCTTCTGCGGCGTGTCGCTTTCGGCAAAGGCCAGCACGCGCAGCGCGCTGCGTGCCATCTCTGCCGCCTGGGCCGAAATGGCCCTTCTGTCCGCCGCTGTCATGGCGCGCACGCCCGCGGGCGCAGCAATGTGGGTGCACAGGCCCAGCAGAACATCCGGCGCGCCTTTGCAGTACAGCACCGGCCCCGCCGGGGTGCGCACGGTGACGCTCATGCGCTTGCGCTCGGAATCGAACGGCTGTTCGGCTGTGACAGTGTGGGTGCGGGCCAGGGTGCGCTTTTCCACGCCCGCTTTGCGCGCGGCAATCAGCACGGCCGCCTCGGTTGGGTCGCCCTTCACCTCGTACACACCGCGCTTTTGCACAATGGACGCCCCCGCGCACAGCACGGCCGCCGTGCACAGCCTTGCCAGGCCCGGCTGCGTGCCCGCCGTGACAGCGCGCCCGGCCCGCGTCACCTCGCCCCTGACGGCGTACCCGTCGCCGGACACCGCATACTGCACCCCCGGCGTCCAAATGCGCTTCACCGTCATTTTGTTCTGGGTGATGGTGCCTGTTTTATCGGTGCATATCACGCTGGCACAGCCCAGTGTCTCCACCGCGTGCAGGCGGCGGATGACGGCGCCGCGCCGCAAAATGCGCCCCACGCTGAGCGCCAGCGTGATGGTGACAATGGCGGGCAGCCCTTCGGGAATGGCCGCCACGGCCAGCGAAACGCCGGTAAGCAGCATCTCCAGCAAATCGCCCCCCTGCAGAAAGCCCAGCAGGCCCACGGCAAGGCAAATAACCACACAGGCCGCGGCCACAAAGCGGCCCAGCTGTTTCAGCTTTTCCTGCAGGGGGGTGGGGCCCTCGCTGGCCTCGTCCATCATGCCCGCTATTTTGCCCATCTCGGTGGCCATGCCGGTTGCCGTCACCACGGCCTCGGCCTTGCCCGCGGTGACAATGCAGCCCATAAACACTGTGTCGCCCGTCTTTTTGCCCGCGGGCACGCTTTCGCCCGTCAGCATGGCCTCGTTGCACTGCAATGCCGCCGCGCTTTGCAGCTTTGCGTCCGCGGCTATTTTGTCGCCCGCCTCCAACAGCAGCACATCGCCCGGCACCACGGTGCGCGCGCTGACGGTTTTTTCCGCGCCGTCGCGCCGCACACGGGCCGTGGGGGCGCTAAGCTCTTTCAGCGCCTCCAGCGTCTGCTCCGTGCGGTATTCCTGCAAAAAGCCCATCACGGCGTTCAAAAGCACAATGGCGATGATGGTGACGGCCTCGGCGCCCTGCCCCATCAGCACGCTGATGAGCGTGGCCGCGGCCAGAATCAGAATCATCACGTCCTTGAACTGCGAAAAGAACATGGCGGCCACGCTGGCCTGCCTTTTTGCCGCCAGGCGGTTTTCCCCCACCTGCGATAGGCGCGCGGCCGCCTGCGCGCTCGTCAGCCCCTGCGTGTTCATCAGCCATTCCCCTTTTCCCGGTTTGCCTCCGGCGCGTTGCCCCGGCGCAGGCGCCTGGCGGGCAGCCGCGCCGGGGTTTGTCTGGCCCATTTATATGTGGCAAAGCGGCGGGGCATGCCTGCGCCCGGCCGCCCTGCCCGGGGTGAAACAAAGATTTTGCAAAAAATATTCCAAATTTTATAAAAGAAATGAAGACAAAGGCGCGCGGATGTCGTATCATAAATAAAGACAAGCACCACACAGCGCAAAGCGGGCGCGGCCCCGCCTTGCCGGTGCTGGCCCAAGGGAGGAAAGTTTTATGCTGCTGTTAATCCTGTGGAGGCTGGTAACTGCGTGCAGCATCCTGCTCGGCCTCTATATGCTTTATTTCGGCGCCGTGGCCCTGTTTGGCTTTAAAAAGCGCCGCGCCGTGCCGCGCACGGCCCCCAAGACGAAATTTGCCTGCGTGGTGGCAGCCCGCAACGAAGAGGCCGTCATTGCCAACCTGGTGCACAGCCTGCGGCGCCAGAACTACCCGCCCGAGCTGTTCGACATTATTGTGGCGCCCAACAACTGCACGGACGATACCGCCGGCGCCGCGCAGGCCGCCGGGGCAACACTGTATGCCCCCAGGGGCGAGATACACAGCAAGGGCGATGTGCTGCGCGAAGTGGTGGACCATGTGGTGCTGGCCGGGGGCTATGACGCCATGTGCGTGTTTGACGCAGACAACCTTGTGCACCCGGATTTTCTGGCCCGCATGAACGACGCCGTGTGCGCCGGGCATGTGGCCGTGCAGGGCTTCCGCGATTCCAAAAACCCCGAGCAAAGCGCCATTTCGGGCTGCTATTCCATCTGCTATTGGATGCTGAACCGCTTTTACAATTCCGCGCGCAGCGCGCTGGGCCTTTCGGCCCTTGTGAACGGCAGCGGCTTTACGGCCACGGCGGGCCTTCTGCGCGAGCTGGGCGGCTGGAACACCGTAACCATGACGGAAGACTATGAATTCAGCGCGCAGTGCGCGCTGAGGGGCCACCGGGTGGCCTTCCAGCCGGAAGCCGTCATTTATGACGAGCAGCCCCTCACCTTCCGCCAAAGCTGGCGCCAGCGCCGCCGCTGGACAACGGGCAGCCTGCAGGGGCTGCAGGTGTACGGCGGGCTTTTGTTCCGCGAAACCGTGCTGCGCCGCAGCGCCGTATGCTTTGACATGACCATGACGTTTCTCACGCCCTTTGTGCAGCTTGCCAGCACCGTGCTGGGCATTGCCGGCGCCGCTCTTGTGCTGGCGGGGCACGGGGTGGCCTTCGGCGGCATTTTGCTCAGCGGGCTGCGCGCGGCCGCGCTGATGCTGGGCGTGGGCGCCGCGGGCACCGTGCTGGGCACCTCGTTTGCCGCCGCGCTGACGGTGGTGCTGAAAAAGGGCAGCCTGCGCGGTGTGATAAAGGGCGTGGCCACCTTCTGGCTGTTTGCGCTGAGCCATATGGCCCTCACCCTGCTGAGCTTTGTAAAAAAAGAGCGCACCTGGCGCCCCATTGCCCACACCAACACCGCCCGCATTGAAGACCTGACGGCCTGACGCGCCCGCGGGCCTGCGGGCGCGCAAAGCGCGCCGCCTTGAAGGCGCATTGACGCAAGAAACCGTTGCCTCGCAAACGAAAATTCGGGCGCACAGCGCCACGCGCCCTTTCCCAGGCATGCAAAAAGCCCTCACGGGCAGCCCGGCGGCTGCCCGTGGGGGCGTTCGCTTTTTTCACACCGCGCCCATGGCAGGGCGCGTGCGCCTGCCCGGCGGCAGGCGCTTATTCCGCTTCCTGCAAAAGTTCTTCGGCGCAGGCACCGTACAGCTTGGCAAGGGCCAACAAGTTGGCCGTACTGGGGGCGGCCCTGCCCTGCTCCCACTTTGACACGGCCTGGCGGCTGACGCCAAGCGCACCGGCAACAAATTCCTGCGTCATGTTGCAGGCAGTGCGGCGCGCACGCAGCACCTCGCCCAGGGGGCGCTTTTCCGGCGCCGCTTTTTGCCGCATATCCATATCTTTGCAGCGGATGTATTTCAGCAGCGCGCGAAAAGCCAGCACAACCAGCGCCACACCTGCGCCCAGCGGCACAAGCCCAAACAGAATCATCAGCACCGTTCCAAGCCCAATGGCCATGTTCAGCCCCCCTCTTTTCTAAAGCCATTCTAGCAAAAAAACCGGGCCGCATCCACCACCTATTGCGCAACCGCCGGTTGCGCAGGCCCTGCCCGCGCCTTTTTCTGGCGCAGGGGGGGCGGCAAAGCACACATTTTACCGCAAAAAGGCGTTTTTGCACTTGTGCAGGCGGCAGGGGATGTGATATTCTAATATGTATAAGCGAATACGCACGACAGGGTGTGCCGCGGCGCGGCCGCCCTGTTTATGTGTGTCGCGCACAATTTGCATGCGGGGGCGTCCTATCATGGTGCAGCAGGGGTTTGACAACGCACTTTTTCTTCAAAAACAAAAACAGCACATTGCCGAGCGCATTGCGCAATGGGGCGGCAAGCTGTATCTGGAATTCGGCGGCAAGCTGTTTGACGACTACCACGCCGCGCGCGTGCTGCCGGGCTATGACGCCAACGGCAAAATCAACCTGCTGCGCGAGATGCGCGAGCAGACCGAGATCATCTTCGCCGTGTCGGCCGATGACATTGAAAAAACAAAGGTGCGGGCAGACCTTGGCATCAGCTATGACATGGAGGTGCTGCGCCTGATTGACGACATCACCCAGATGGGCATTGCCGTCAACAGTGTGGTCATCACCAAATACACCGGCCAGACTGCGGCAGACGGCTTTGCCCAAAAGCTCACCGCGCGCGGGGTAAAAAATTACATTCACCGCCCCATCAAGGGCTACCCCACCGACATCGACTATATCTGTTCCGACGAAGGCTATGGCGCAAACCCGTACATCGAGACGGAAAAGCCCCTTGTGGTGGTGACGGCGCCGGGCCCCGGCTCTGGCAAGCTGGCCACCTGTCTGAGCCAGGTGTACCACGAAATCCGCATGGGGCGCCGCGCGGGCTATGCCAAGTTTGAAACGTTCCCTGTGTGGAACCTGCCCTTGAAGCACCCGGTGAACCTGGCCTATGAGGCCGCCACGGCAGACCTGGCCGACGTGAACATGATAGACCCGTTCCACCTGGAGGCGTACGGCAAAACAACCGTGAACTACAACCGCGACGTAGAGGCTTTCCCCATTGTGCGCAACATTCTTTCGCGCATTTCGGGCGAAAACGCCCCCATCTACCGCTCGCCCACCGATATGGGTGTGAACATGGTGGGCTACGCCATCACAGATGACGAAGCGGTGAAGCATGCCTCCGGGCAAGAGATTATCCGCCGCTATTTCAAGGCCCTGTGCGACCAAAAGCAGGGCAAGGGCACGGTGGACGCCGTGGATAAAATTAAGCGCATCATGCAGGAGATGGGCCTTTCCACCCACGACAGGCCTGTGGTGGCCCCGGCGCTGGAAAAGCAGAAGGCGGCCGGCGTTTCCGCCACAGCCATCGAGCTGCCGGACGGCAAAATCGTCACCGGCAAGGCCAGCAACCTGATGAGCGCGTCCTCCTCGTGCGTGCTGAACGCCATCAAGGCGCTGGCTGGCATTGACGATTCGCTGATGCTCATCAGCCCCATTGTGCTGGAGCCTATTTTGAAGCTGAAAATCAACATTCTGGGCAGCCGTTCCAGCGTGCTGAAGGTGGACGACGTGCTGGCGGCCCTTGCCATCACGGCCGCCACCAACACCATGACGGCCCGCGCCATGGAACAGCTGCCCCGCCTGCGGGATTGCGAGATGCACGCTTCCTGCATGCTGCACTCTGGCGACGAGGGCACGCTGCGCAAGCTGGGCGTGCGGCTCACCTGCGAGGCCGAATTCCCCTCGAAAGATTTGTATTTCTAAGCCATGCGCTGTGCAAAGCGCCCGCGCCGTAAAGGCGTGTTGGCGTAAGAAAACATCGGTTTTGGGCTGACAATTTTGCCGCCTAGCGCATTCAAAAAGCCCGGTAATCCGTCAGGATTACCGGGCTTTTTTCGTCTGTTTTCCGGCGCGGAGCGCCCGGCCAGCGCACACATGCATGCACAAGGCGCCGGCAGGCCACGGCCCTTGACGCCGCCCGGCCTGGGGCACGCGGCCATTCCGGCGCGCGCCGCACGCGGCGTTTCTCAGGCCTGCAAAGGCCGCTTCAGAAATAAGGGGCCCACGCCGCGCGCAGCTTTTCCATTGTCCAGGCGGCGTTGGCGGGGCTGGTGCTGGGCAGCTTTACCACCTGCACACCCGGCAGGGTGTGGTATGTCATGCACAGGGTATACGCCGTGGCGCCGTTGCACAAAATGCGCCGGATGGGCGCGGCCGCACACAGCCAGGCAATGTCTGTGGGCGTCACGTTGCGAATGGTGGCGTCCTGCGCGCCGGTGATGGTGCACTGCTGCACAGTGTCCCACAGGGCCAGGCCATGGGCGCACACAAGGGCTGTCTTTTCCTCTACCGTGCGCGGCACCTCTGCGCCCAGCAGCCCGGCCAAAAGCGGCCAAAAACGGTTGCGCGGGTGGCCATAATAAAAGTTCTGCCTGCGGCTTTCGGGGCTGGGCCAGGTGCCCACAATAAGGGTGTGGCTTTGCGGCGTCCACACCGGGCCGAAACGCTCATACGCCATGCTGTGCGCCGCCCGCACCGGGCCGGCTTTCCTCCTCGCGCAGCGCGCGCAGGATATGCTGGCTGAAAAACTGTGCCGCGCCGTCCTCTTCCGCCGGGGGCGCAATGTGCCGGGCCGCGCGCTTGGCCGCCTGGCATCCATTTTCCATGGCGGCCGAAAGGCCCGCCTTCTCCAGCAGGCACACGTCGCCCTCGCCATCGCCAATGGCGGCCGCCTGCTGCCAGGCAAGGCCCCAGCCCTGCAGAATATCCTGCACAGCGGCCGCTTTCTCTACCCCGGCGGGGTAAATATCCCACTTATGGGGGGCAAAGGGCACAAAGCACAGGCCCAAGTGGCCATATTTCTGCCCAAAGGCGCGCACGGCGCTTTCCGGCAGGAAGGCGCACGCGCCATAGGGCATGGCGGCCAGGTGCTTGTCCTGGTCTTCCCCGTCAAACAGCCAGGGGCGCTGCATATCATCCTCCGGCAGCTCGCGCAGCATGCGCTCGTATTCCACATAGGCAAAATACCCTTCGTCGAACACGAAGTTCAGCGGCCACTCGCCGTTTTCACAAAAATCCACCAGGGCATACATCTGCTGTTCGCTCAGCGTGTGCAGGGCGCGGGGCCTGCCGCCCGCCTCCAGCACGGCTGCGCCCTGCGCGCACACCAGCGCATCATAGGGTATTTTTTCCGCCGCGGCCAGCGCCACCTGCGGCGCGCGCCCCGTGGCCAGCACCACGCGCACCCCGGCGTTTTTCAGCGCCAGCAGCGTCAGCCGCGTGCGCGCGCTGATGGCGCTGCGCCCCGCGGGCAGCAGTGTGCCGTCAATGTCACAAATTACAGCCCCAACCTGCACAAGGCATTCCCCTTCCGGCATGGTTTTGCCCGCCGCGCGGCGGGCTTTTCTGTTGCCCATTGTACCAAAAAACGGGCGGCCTGCCAAGGCCGCCCGCCGGGTGCGTTTTCTTATTTTGTTTTCACGCCGCCAATGAAGATATGCTCGGGCTGAAGGGCTTTGTCCAGCACCAGCACATCGGCGCGTTTGCCCTCGGTGACGCTGCCCAGCGTGTCGAACAGGCCCACGGCCTTGGCCGGGTTGATGGTGGCGGCCCTTAGGGCGCTTTCCAGCTTGACGCCAAAGCCCACTGCACGGCGGAAGCACTCGGCCAGGCAGGTGGCGCTGCCCGCAATGGTGCCGTCCTCCAGGGTGGCTTTGCCGTCCGTCATGTACACCGTCTGGCCGCCCAGGCTGTACACACCGTTGGGCATGCCCGCAGCGCGCATGGAATCGCTGATGAGGCACACGCGCTCGTCGCCAAACAGGCGGAACACGCTGCGCACCACGGCCGGGTGCAGGTGAATGCCGTCCGAAATCATCTCTACATGCTGGGCATAGTCGCTGGCCGCGCCCACCACGCCGGGGTCGCGGTGCGCAAACGGCGGCATGGCGTTGAACAGGTGCGTCACATGCGTGGCGCCCGCCTCAAAGGCGGCCTTAGCCTCATCGTAATTGGCGCAGGTGTGCGCAATGGACACCACGCACTTTTTGCTGGCGTGCTGAATGAACGGCAGCGCGCCGTTCACCTCCGGGGCCATATCCACCAGCTTGATGGCGCCGCCGCACAGCTCGTACAGGCGGTCGAACATGGCGGTGTCCGGTTCCATCACATATTTTTCGGCCTGCGCGCCCTTTTTGGCCTTGTTGATGAACGGGCCCTCCATGTTCACGCCGCGCAGCACGGCGCCGCCCGTCTCTTTGCCGATATAGGGCTTTGCCACGGTGAGGATATTCGTGAGGATGGGCTCGTCAAAGGCCATGGTGGTGCCGCAAAAGCTGGTGACGCCCTCACTGCCCAGATATTCGCACATGGTTTCGATGTGTTCGGCGCCGGCGTCGCAGAAATCGCTGCCCTTCGAGCCGTGGATGTGAATATCCACAAAGCCCGGCGTCACATATTTGCCCGAGACGTCCAGCACCTCTTCCCCCTCCAGCGTGCCGGCGGGGGCCACTTTCACAATGGTGCCGCCCGCCAGCTCTACATCCGCGGGCACAAACTCGGCATTTTCGGTAAATACAAGGCCGTTTTTCAGTATCATGGTACAACGCTCCTTTTTCTTTTTTATCGGCACGCGCGCGGGCACAGCCCGGGCGCGCAAGGTTTTTGGCTTTTGAGGCCGCGTGCCGCCGCGCCTGTGCACGTTGCAGGGGCGCAGCGCCAAATGTGCGGCGTCTGTGCCGCAGGGCCTGCCCTTCGCTGCCGCGCAGGCCCGCCCTGCAGTTTGGTTTTATTATACCACGGCCCGTTTTTTTGTTACACTATCCACACTGCAAAAATGGACGTTTGTGCAAACTATGCGTGCATTCCGGCATACCGCAGCCGCCCCAAAGAAAAAGGCGGGCGGCGCACACGGCACCGCCCGCCTGGAAAGGGGGGGAACGCAGGGCGGGCAGCGCCATGCGGCCTGCCCGGCTGCGGGGGAAAAGCTTACAGAACCTGCGGGATGCACGGGCATGCGCCCTCGTCCACAGCCTGCGCGGCGGCATACACCTGGTAGCACTGGCTGTCGCCGCAGCTGCAGCTTTCCGGCTCGGGCGGGGGCAGCAAAAAGCGCAGGCCCTTCACCACAATATCCCGTACAACCGTCCCGGTGTTGGGCTGCAGCTCGTAGCTTTTGAAGCCGCACATCTGGCAGCCGTCCGGCGTTTCGCGCGTCACCCACACGCCCAGCAGAATGCGTTTGCCCGGGCATACGTTTTTCAGCCGCGCGTTGATCATCAGCAGGCCGCCCGTGCCCGCCATGCTGACGGTGCCCACATCGGCCGTCACCACGCCGCCGGCCGAAGTGCACACACAGGCCGCCGGCACACAGGGCTCTGGCCATATCTCGCCCGCGGGCTCGCCGCAGTCTACATACACGGTAAGGGGGGCAAACTGCATGCTTACGCCGCCGTCCGCGGTAAGCGTGGCCGTCTCGTTCAGCGCAAGGTTTCCGTTTCCCTCGCCCGTGTGCAGGGCCACAATGCGCAGCACGGCTGTCTGCGGGGCGTTGGCCGCCAGTTCGTCCATGCGCCACACCACGGTGCGCGCGTCCTGCGCCTCGGCCCAGCCCACGCTGGGCTGCTCTACGCTCAGCACGGTGAACTGCGGGCCCAGAATATCCCGCACCACCACGTTGCGTGCGCCAGCTTCCAACAGTTCGCGCGCCAGCGCCTCAAAGGCTTCTTCCAGCTCTGAGGCCGTGGGGGCAAGAAGCACATGGTCCTCCGGGGGCGGCGACACCCATGCGCGCAGCGTGTCCTCGTCCAGCCCGTCCGAGCCGCGCAGCCCAATGCAGAAAATCTCTACGCCGCCGGCTTTCAGTTCATCCGCCTGAGGGGCGGGGTCTCCGCCCACGGTGGGCATGCCGTCCGTGAACATCACGGCCACCTTTTTGCCGTCAAAGCCCTGCAGCATGGCCCCCGCCTGCTGAAATGCGCCGGCCTGGTTGGTGTTGCCCTTTGCCTCAAGGCCCTCAATGGCCGCGTTCAGCGTCTGGATGTTGCCGGTGAGGGGCACATCTGTGGTGGCCTCCGCCGCAAAGCTGATGAGGCCCATCTCATACATGTTGCCGCCGCTTTGCGCGTTGGCATCGGTGATGATGTTTACAAACTCTTTTGCGCCCGCCTTCAAATGCAGCATGGGGGTGCCCGCCATGCTGCCCGAGCGGTCTAAAATCAGGGCAATTGCCACGCGCTGCGTGGCGGCGCCGGGCGCGGCCGCAACGGCAAGGTTGATATCCACGGCGCCGCCGCACTCCATGGAGGCAGCCCCGGCCGTTTTCGAGATATTGGTGATTGGCATAAGCTCTCTTCCTCTCTTTCCCCCTTTGGCCCGGCGGCGCTTTTGCACCGCGCCCCGTGCCGGGGGCTGTTTCTGCGGCATCCTATGCCGGGCCGCAGCGCCGCGTGCCGGGCCGTGCGCTTTGCGGCGCGCGCCGTTTTCCTGCAAACCGGGCCGCCGGGCAAAAAGCGGCGCCGCGGCCCGCGCTTTTTTTCAAAAATCGGGCCAAACGGCTTTTTTGCACACCGGCCAATTGACAAACCACAGAAGGGCTTCTATACTGGGTGCAAAACGGTTTGGGCGCAAACGCCCAAACGGCACCCGTACAAAACGGCAAGGAGGCATGCTGCTATGGAATATGTGGACAGGCGCGGCACACAGTGTGAAAAGTGGGACGCTCTGCCGCAGAAATTTGGGGAGGACGGCCTGCTGGCCATGTGGGTGGCAGACATGGATTTTGCCTGCCCCGCCTGCGTAAAACAGGCGCTGCACGAGTACATCGAGCGCCCGCTGGGCTATTTTTCCCCGCCTGCCTCGTATTTTGACGCGGTGGTGCGCTGGGAGGCGCAGCGCCACGGCTTTGCCGTGCAGCCCGAGTGGGTGTGCGTGACGCCGGGCGTGGTGCCCGCGCTGTATTGGGCCGTGCGCGCGTTCACCCGGCCCGGCGACGGTGTGATGGTATCCACACCGGTTTACTATCCCTTCATGCGCGCGGTGGAGGCCTGCGAACAGCGCCGCCTTGTGAAAAACGAACTGAAGCGCACCGGCATGCACTACACCTTCGACTTCGAGGCCATGGAACAACAGATTGTGCAGCAGGGTGTAACCTTGTACATTCTGTGCAACCCGCACAACCCGGTGGGCCGCGTATGGACGCAGGAAGAGCTGCGCCGCCTGCTGCAGATATGCCGCAGGCACGGCGTGCTGGTGGTGTCGGATGAGATTCATCAGGATATGGTAGACCCCGCACTGGGCCGGAAGAAAGTGACGGCCGCCGCGCTGGACGGCTTTGGCGACATGGTGGTCACCATGGCCTCGGTAAGCAAAACTTTCAACCTTGCGGCTGTGCAGAACTCGTTTGTCATCATTCCAAACGATGCGCTGCGCCAGACGTTTTGCAGCTTTACCCAGCGCATGGCCGTAAGCGGCGGCAACGGGTTTGGCTATGTGGCGGCCCAGGCCGCCATGGAGGGCGGCGCCGCCTGGCTGCAGGACGCGCTGGCCACCATTTACGGCAACTACGCCTACCTGCGCGCACGCCTTGCCGCCGGGTGCCCGCGCCTGCAGCTGGCCCCGCTGGAGGGCACCTACCTTGCCTGGCTGGATTTTTCCGCCGTGTGCCGGGACGAGGCCGGGCTGAAAGAACTGCTGCAGGGCAAATGCCGCCTTGCACTGGATTATGGCAGCTGGTTTGGCGGCAGCGGCAGCGCGCTTTGCGCACGCATGAACCTTGCCACCTCGCGCGAAAATGTGAAACAGGCCTGCGACAGGCTGCAGGCCGCCTGCGGCGGCTGACGCCCGGTGTGCCCCGCCCCGTCTTGGGCGTGCCGCGGCAGGAACCGTTGGTTTTGGGCCAATCATTTTTGCGCATGACGCATTTAAAAAGCCCGGCAATCCTGGCGGATTGCCGGGCTTTTTGCACGCTGCCTTTCACTGAAAAAAATGCCGCGCCCGGCCGGGCGCGGCCCCTTTTGGCAAAAGCGCGCGTCAAAAGGCGGTGCGCAAGTTTTCACAGTGTGGTATAATAGCCACAAAGCGGCCTTTGCGCCAAAATGCCCGGCGGCTTTTCCGGCCGCTGTGCGGCAGCCTGGAACACACACGGCCGGCCGCGTGCGGGCAGCCCTGCCCGCACGGCGCACCGGTCTGCACAACGCCCGCGGCCATTGGGCCGCAGAAGGGAACGCGCCATGAAAAATGACATTGACGAACTGTTGAACCGCGCCTTTGGCCGCCGCCCGGCGCCTGAGGCAAAGCCGCAGCTCACGCTGGAGCCGCAGCCCACAGCGCCCGCGCGCAGGCGGGCCGCACAGAAAACGCCGCCTTCGCCGCAGAAAGCTGCGCCCAAAAAGCCGGGTGCGGGCCAAAAGCGCGCGCCCCAGGCGGCACACAGCAGCGCGCCGGGCAGCGCCTTTGGGCAAAGTGCACAGGCTGTGGACGCCCTGCAGAAAAGCGTGCGGGACATGAGCGAATTTCTGGACAAAACGGCCGCCGCACAGCGCGCAGAGCTGGAGGCCATGAACCAAAGCGCCCTGGAGGACATTGCACGCATCCGGCGCGAGGTGAACACCCCGGCCGTGCAGAACCTTGCGCGCGGCGCGGGCGAAAGCGCGCCCACCCCGGGTGTGGCGGGCGCCGGGGCCGAGGCCTTCCACGGCCTGGAGGAAGAGCTGGGCCGCACCGTGCTGGGCCAGCCGGAATACTGCAAAGCTTTGTGCGTGGCGCTGAAGCGCCCCTTTGTAATGGGCACAGCCGCACAGGGCCCGCGCAGCGCCTTTCTCATTGCGGGGCCGCAGGGCACGGGCCGCCGCCTTGGGCTGGAAGAGGCCGTGCGCCAGCTGCACCGGCGCCGCGCCTTTGCAAGCGGCGGCATCGCCTGGGTAGACCTTGCCCTTTACCCCACCCCCGCACAGGAAAAACTGTTTTTGCAGGACGTGTACGCCGCGCTTTGCTCGGACGCAGAGGTGGTGGTGTTCCAAAACCACACCGAATGCCACAAGGGCCTGCTGGCCGTGGTGGCAAACCTGTTCAGCCAGGGCGAAAGCCCCCTGGCCGGGCGCTATGTGCTGCAGAACGGGCGGCTTATCGACGCGGGCACGGCCCTTGTGCCGGACGCCGTGGCCAGCCTTTCGGCCCGCGGCAAATATCTTGTGCTGTTCACAGAGCTTGCGCCCGCCCGGCTTGTAGATTCCTTCGGCGCGCCGTTTCTGGCCGCGCTTGCCGATGTGTGTGAAACGCATCCCCTTTCGCCCGAGGCGCTGGGCGCCATTGCCGAAGTGAAGGGCAAGGCGCTGTGCACCGCGGCAGAAAAGAACCTGGGCTTTTCCCTTTCCGGCGCGCAAAGCCTTGCCGGGCCCGCCGTGGCCGCCTGCGGCACCGCGGGCAGCGCCGGGCCGCTGGGTGAATTTTACCGCAAAGCCTACCGCGCGCTGGCGCAGTATAAGCTGATGGAAAACGCCGCCGGGCCTGTGGCCCTCAGCGTGCAGGACGGCCAGCCCTTTGCCGATTTTGGCAAGGGCCCGGCGCCGCTGTTCGGCCTTTTGCCGCAAAGCCCGGGCGGCGCCGCGCTGGAAGAGGTGAAGCAAGAGCTGAACGCCCTTGTGGGCCTTGCCCCGGTAAAGGAATATGTGCTGCGGCTGGAACAGAACGTGCGCTTGCAGCAGCGCCGCGCCGCCCAGGGCCTGAAGGCGGGCAGCGTGGCCATGCACATGATTTTTACCGGCAACCCCGGCACGGGCAAAACCACCATTGCGCGCCTGATCAGCAAATATCTCAAGGCCGCCGGCGTGCTGGCGGGCGGGCAGCTGGTGGAGGTGACAAGGGCAGACCTTGTGGGCAAATATGTGGGCCACACGGCGCCGCTTACCACCCAGGTGATGAACAGCGCGCTGGGCGGCGTGCTGTTTATTGACGAGGCCTACAGCCTGTACCGCGGAAAGGACGATTCCTTCGGCCTGGAGGCCATCGACACCCTTGTAAAGGGCATGGAAGACCACCGCGACGAACTGGTGGTTATTCTGGCGGGTTACACCAAGGAGATGCAGGCCTTTCTGGGCGCCAACAGCGGGCTGCAAAGCCGCTTTCCAAACGTGGTGGAATTTCCCGATTACACGGGCGCCGAGCTGCTGCAAATTTTAAAGCTTCAGGCAAAGGGCCGCGGCTATGTGCTGGACGCGCGCTGCGAAACGCCGCTTTTGGCCTATTTCAACGCCGTGCAGCTGGCCCGCGCGCGGCAGGCCGGCAACGGCCGCCTGGCGCGCAACAAGCTGGAAGAGGCCATTTTGTCCGCCGCGCGCCGCACGGCCGCAGACGAAACGGCAGACCTCTCCCTGCTTGTGCCGGAAGATTTTGATTTGTCTGACGTGAACGGCTGACGCCGCGCTGTTCCGGCGCGTTTGCTTTGCGTCACACCGGCGGCTGTGTGCCCGGCCGGTGTGACGGCCTTCTTTGCCGGTTTTTCAGTAAAACAGGGGCTGCCCCGGCGGGGCGGCCCCTGTTTTTTGCGCGCAGAAGACAATGGGAAATGCAATTCCTCTCTGCCAAAGGTTATTTTTGCAGCGCGGGCTGCCTGCGCCTGCTGCGCACATACAGCACACAGCCCAGCGCCGTGCACACGGCCTCGGCCACAGGCACCGTAAGCCACACGCCCGTCATGCCCCACGCGGCCGCCATGGCGAAGGCCAGCGGCACCAGCAGCACAAAGCCGCGCAACAGCGAAAGCACCTGCGCGGGCAGCGCGTGCTCTACCGCCGGGAAATAGGTGCAGAACACGATGTTTGCCCCCATAAACACGGCGCCTGCAAAATACAGGCGCAGGCCCTGCACCGCAATGCGCAGCAGCCCCGCGTCGTTTTCGCTGTTGAAAACCTGTGCCACAGGCCGGGCAAACACAAACAGCCCCAAAAACAGCGCGGCCGAAACGCCAAGCGCAGCCACCATGGCCCAGCGCAAAAGGCGGTGCGCCGCCTGCGGTTTGCCCTCGCCCCAGGCGCGGCTTGCCAGCGGCTGCATGCCCTGGCCCAGCCCTGTGTAAATGGCCGCCGCCACCAGCGAGATGTTGGCCACCACCCCATAGGCGGCCACGCCCGTGCTGCCTTCCAGCCGCAGGATGATGCTGTTAAAGGTAATCATCACCACACCAGAGGAAAGCTGCGCCAGATAGGCCGGCAGCCCCAGCCAAACAATGGTTCCTGCCATGCCGGCGTTCGGGTGCAGCCGCCCGGCATGAAAGCCCCGGCGCGGTGAAAACCAGTGCGGCAAAAGAACCAGAATGCCCAACACCGGCGAGAGCCCCGTGGCAAAAATGGCGCCAAACATGCCCATGCCCAGGGGGAAGATAAAGACGTAATCCAGCACAATATTGGAAAAGCTGCCAATCACGGTGGATAGCATGGCCAGCCGCGGGTTGCCATCGTTGCGCACAAAGCACACCAGCACCCCGTTGAAGATAAACGCCGGCGAAAACAGCAGCATCACCTGCAGGTAAGTTTGCGTCATGCCGGCCACATCGCCGGACGCCCCCAGCAGGGCCGTCAGGCGCCCGGAGGCAAACACCCCCAGCAGCATCCCCACGGCCGAGCACACGGCGGCCATGCCCAGCGCATAGCCAAACGCCTCGTCTGCACCGCGCGCGTCGCCCCGGCTTTTGCACACAGCATACCGCGTGGCCCCGCCCATTCCCAGCAAAAGCCCCGCGCCGTAAACAAAGTTGTAAACCGGTATGGCAAGGTTCAGCGCGGCAAGCCCCTGTGTGCCAAGCCCCTGCGCCACAAAAAAGGTGTCTGCCAAAATATAGCAGGAATTCGCCAGCATGCCGCCCACGCTCATCAATGTGTACTTGGCAAACACATGCAGCATGTGTCTGTCGTTCATGAAAAAATCCCTCCGTGCAGCCGCCGCACAGACAAACAAAAAAGTGCCCTCTGTTTCGCATCTCCATGGCCTACTGATGCGAAACCTGGCACTTGTTGCCCGGCGGCAAGCTTTGTGTTCAATTTTATGTGAAATCATACCAGACGCGCCCGCGCCTGTCAAGGCTTTTTTTCGCGCCCGCGGCGTGCAAAGGGCCGGTGTTCTCCATCCTTCCGGCCATTGCGGGATACCTATGCCTGCAAAAGCACATCATCGGCGGTGTGGTGGCGGGGCCGTGAAGGCCTGAGCACAGCCATGCCGCAGCCTCAGAAGGCAAAAAACAGCGGCGCCCCGGGGTTATGCCCCGGGGCGCCGCTTTGTTGATTGCCTGTTCCTTGTCACACAGGCCAAAAGGTTTACAGCGTCAGGCTGGGTGCGGTGTAAGCACGCGCTTTCAGCTCGGCATCCAGCATATACAGGCCCTTTGCGTCCGTGCCAAACAGTTCCATCTTGGTGATGAGGTCGTTGGCGTTGGTCTCTTCCTCGCCCTGCTCTTTCACAAACCAATCGAGGAACTGCATGGTGCGGTAATCGTTCCCCTTCTGCGCGGCAGCATACAGCGCATGAATCAGGCTTGTCACATACTCCTCATGCTCCAGGCCAGCCTTCAGCGGGTCCATCAAAGTGTCCATGGGCACGTTGGGTTTGTCAATGGCGTCCAGCGTCACGCGCACATTGTTGTTCTGCAAATACTGCATGAACAGCAGGGCGTGGTCGCGCTCTTCCTGCGCCTGCACATTGTACCAGTTGGCAAAACCGTCCAGGCCTTTGCTTTTATAAAAATTCGAAAAATCCAAATACAGGTAGGCAGAGTAAAACTCCTTGTTCACCTGCTCGTTCAAAAGCTGCTTCACATTGCTGTCTAACATGGCAAATTCTCCTTTCAAACATTACTATTGATAACCATTATCAGTATAGCGCGCTTTCTGTTTTTGTCAAGGCGTCCGGCCGCAGCGCAGAACCGTTTCAGCCAAACAGCCCGGCCACCATGCCGGCGCACACGCCCAGCACATACAAAAGCCCGACAATGAACACGTTTTGCTTTACACTTTTATTGGCGCGGAACAGAACGGCAAGCCCCACGCCCGCCGAGGTAGAGAGCCCTGCCACAGCCCCGGCAAACGAAAGCTGCCCCGCAGCATACAGCTGCGTCAGCAAAATGCTGGCCGCGCAGTTGGGCACAAGGCCCACCAGGCCCGCCAGCACAGGCTGCCAAAGCCCGGCGCGGGCCACAAAGCTGCCAATGGCATCGGCGCCCACCGCATGCACCACGGCGCCCAGCACCAGGTTGAACAGAAAAATATACACAAAAATATGCAGCGTGTGGCGCAGCGCCGCCACAAAAACCGATTGTTTTGCCTCGTGGTCGTGGCAGTCTACATCGCCGGCATGGCCGGAGAACCCGCCGCGCAAATTCTGCGGCACGGCCTTTTTCAGCACCACGTCCAGCAGAAAGCCGGCCGCCACTGCCGCCAAAAGTTTGGCTGCCAAAAGCTTTGCCAGCGCCCCCCACTGGCCGGGCATGGCTGCCAGGATGGGCACGGCCTCGTCCGAAGTGGCAATAAACACTGCAATCAGCGTGCCCAGGGTAATAACCTTCGAGCCGTACAGATTTGCCGCCATGGCGGAAAACCCGCACTGCGGCACAAGCCCCAGCACCGCGCCCGGCAAAAAGCCAAAGCGCCCGCCGCCCGCCAGCACACGCTCAACCGTCTCGGAATGGCGGTGCTCTAAAAATTCAATCAGCAGGTAGGCTGCGAACAAAAACGGCAGCATCTTGACGCTGTCTTCCAGCGCGTGATGCAACACTTCCCATATCATTTCCAAAAGCTGTATTCCTCATTTCCCGGTGCAAAAGGGCGGGCTGCGCCCTGTATGAACCGCATTTTCCAGCAAAACAGGCCGCTGCGCCCGCTTTCTGTTTTTTATTATAAAGGCAGGCCGGCCGGAATGCAAACACACACCTTTGCGCAAAATGCAAAAAAACGCGGGCTGCCGCTTGCATAGCAGCCCGCGGGCATGGTATGATAACACCGCAGTACGACACATTTTTTATCACTTCCCGGAACGGGAGGCAGCAAAAGGAGTTTTATTTTCATGCGAGGCATCTATTCTAATGTGACGGATATCCGGCGGCGCGTGTTCACCGAAGTGGCACGCATGGCATACGAGGGCGGCGATTACAGCCGCATCGAAGAACTGCCGTATAAAATCATCCCCGGCGAGGTGGAAACGTACCGCGAGAGCATCTTTCTCGAGCGCGCCATCGTGGGCGAACGCCTGCGCCTTTCCATCGGCCTGCCGCTGCGCCCCATCGACCAGCATGCCCCGCTTTCTGCCGGCATCGAGGCCAGCGCCGTGGCTGAAAAGTATTACGAGCCGCCCCTTATCAACGTCATCAAGTTCGCCTGCAACTCCTGCCCGGAGAAAAGCTACCGCGTAACGGACCTGTGCCAGGGCTGCCTTGCGCACCCCTGCGTGGAGGTGTGCCCCAAGGGTGCAGTGAGCATCCGGCACGGCAGAAGCGTGATAGACCAAGAGAAATGCGTCAAATGCGGCCAGTGCGCCAACGTGTGCCCCTACGGCGCCATCAACCTCATCGAGCGCCCGTGCGCCAGGGCCTGCGGCATGGACGCCATCAGCTCGGACGAGCACGGCCGCGCCACCATCGACCAGGACAAGTGCGTCTCGTGCGGCATGTGCCTTGTGAACTGCCCGTTTGGCGCCATTTCCGATAAGGGGCAGATCTTCCAGGTGATTCAGGCCATCAAGCAGGGCGAGCGCGTCATTGCCGCCGTGGCCCCCGCCTTTGTGGGGCAGTTTGGCCCGCAGATGACAGTGGAAAAGCTGCGCCCTGCCATGAAGCTGCTGGGCTTTGACAACGTGGCCGAGGTGGCCGTGGGCGCCGACCTTTGCACCATTGAAGAGGCCAAAGACTTTTTGCGCGAGGTGCCGGAGCACCAGCCTTTCATGGCCACCAGCTGCTGCCCGGCGTGGAGCGTGATGGCCAAAAAGCTCTTCCCCGATTTTGCGCCCTATATCTCCATGGCCCTGACGCCCATGGTGCTTACCGCGCGCCTTTTGAAGAAAGAGCACCCCGGCTGTAAAGTGGTGTTCATTGGCCCGTGCGCGGCCAAAAAGCTGGAGGCCAGCCGCCGCACCATTCGCAGCGATGTGGATTTTGTGCTCACCTTCGAGGAAGTGATGGGCATGTTTGAAGCAAAGGCCATCAACTTTGCCGAAATTGCGGGCGACGAGGGCCTGAACGAGGCCACGGCAGACGGCCGCGGGTTCGCGGTGTCCGGCGGGGTGGCCCAAGCCGTGGTGAACGTCATCAAAAACCTCGAGCCCGAGCGCGAGGTGAAGGTGATGGCTGCCCAGGGCCTGCGCGAGTGCAAAAAGATGCTGATGCTGGCCAAGGCCGGCAAGCTGAACGGCTATCTGCTGGAGGGCATGGCCTGCCCCGGCGGCTGTGTGGCGGGCGCCGGCACGCTGCAAAACCCGGTGAAAAGCACCGCGGGCGTAAACAAATACAAGGCCACCGCTGCGCGCAAAACCTCGGATGAGAGCCCGTATGAAATCACCCTGAACCTTCTGCACGATTGACGGCGTTCCACCCGGAACTGCCCCTTTTCCCCCGTGCCCGGCCAAAGGCGGGCACGGGGGTTTTGTATTTTTTGCGCAAAGGCTGTTTTTTCATATTTTTCCGCTTTGCCTCATATCCATAGCACTAAGTTCTGGGGATGGGGGAATTGGCATGAAGGGCAATCCGGAAGAGCGGGCCATTGCGCTGGGGCAGTTCGTGGTGGAGACAGGGGCCACCGTACGCAGCGCGGCGCAGAAATTCGGTGTCAGCAAATCCACCGTGCATAAGGACATTACCACCCGCCTGGAGCGGCAAAACCGGGCCTTATACAGGGAAGTTCAGCGCGTGCTGCGCACCAACAAGGCAGAGCGCCACCTGCGCGGCGGAATGGCCACACGGCATAAATATCACCCGGAGGTATAAAAGCAAGTGCCCGCACACAGGTTTCCTGTGCGCGGGCATTTTTCTTTTTTAGAAAACGCGGCCGTGCCGCCCCCTTCCCCTTTGCCGGAAAAACTGGTATACTGAAAAAGACAGGCGCCGCACGGCGCGGCGCGCGTGCGGCAGGCAGGGCGCAGGAAAGGCGGAACAGCATATGGAGCATATTTGGGACTGCATCGTTGTTGGCGGCGGGCCGGCCGGGCTTTCTGCGGCCCTGAATCTTCGCCGCCGCGGCAGAACGGTGCTTGTCCTCAGCGGCGGCGCGCCGCTTTTGGAGAAAGCGGAACTTGTGGAAAATTACCTTGGCATGCCCGGCGTGACGGGCCAAGAGATGATGGAGCGTTTTCGGGCGCACGCCTTGGCACAGGGCGCCGAAATTCGCCCGCAGCGCGTGGGCAACGTGATGCCCATGGGCGAGACATTTCTGGTGGGCGCAGGCAGCGAGATGTACACCGCGCGCGCCGTTATTCTGGCGTGCGGCGTTTCAAAGGCGGCCCAGGTGCCCGGCGAGGCGGAATTTTTGGGGCGCGGCGTTTCGTACTGTGCCACCTGCGACGGCATGCTGTACCGTCAAAAACATGTGGCCGTGTGGGGGCTTTCGCCCGAGGCGCCGGAAGAAGCGGAATTTCTGCATTCCATTGGCTGCCAGGTAACCTATATTGCCCCCAAGCGGCCTCAGGCGCTGGCGCCGGGCATTGAGTTTCTGCCCGGCGCGGTGACGGCCGTGCACGGCGGCGCGGCTGTGACATCGGTGGAGGTAAAGGGCAAGGCGCTGGCGGTGGACGGCCTGTTCATTTTGCGCCCATCCGCCCCGCCCGATTCCCTGGTGCCGGGCATCGGCATGGAAAACGGCCGCGTGAAGGTGGACGATGCCATGCGCACCAACATCCCCCGCCTGTATGCCGCGGGGGACATGCTGGGCGCGCCGCTGCAGGTGGCAAAGGCAGTGGGCGATGGCCTGGTTGCAGGCCTTTGCGCCGCAGAAGAGCTTCAACAGCTGGAAAGGGAGGCAACGGTATGAAACGGCAGGATTATATCTCGTGGGACGAATACTTCATGGGCATTGCGCTGCTGACGGCACAGCGCTCGAAAGACGATTCCTCCCAGGTGGGCGCATGCATTGTGAGCAGGGAAAACAAAATTCTTTCGCTTGGCTACAACGGCATGCCCATTGGCTGCCTGGACGATGAGATGCCCTGGGGCCGCGAGGGCAAGCCGCTGGAGACCAAATACATGTATGTGTGCCATGCAGAGCTGAACGCCATTTTGAACCACGCCTCCGGCACGGGAAGCCTGCGCGGCGCGCGCATCTACACCACGCTGTTCCCGTGCAACGAGTGCGCCAAGGCGCTGATTCAAAGCGGCATCCGCGAGGTGATCTACTACGAGGATAAATACCCCGATTCCGACTCTGTCATTGCTTCAAAGCGCATGTTCGACTTAGTGGGCATCACCTACAAGCACTATGAAAAAAGCGGCCGCAGCGTAGCGCTGCAGCTGTAAACTAAAAAATGCCAGAGGCCCCGCAGGAAACTGCGGGGCCTCTGACATGCAAGAAAAAGAAAAATTGAAGAATAAGGAGAGGAAAACGCATTCAAAACCGGCCGGGGCGCCGGCGCAGGGCCGGGCCCGGCTTTGGCCGGGAAGCGGTTACTTCTTTTCGCCCGTATGGGCATACGTCACCCACTCGGCCACGTTCACGGCGTGGTCGCCAATGCGCTCGAAGTACTTGGCGGCCATGCCAAGGTCCAGCGCGGCGTGCGCCTCCAGCGAGCCCGTGCGAATCAGCTCTACCGCTTCTTCCTTCACTTTGTCGAACAGTTCATCCACTTTGTCGTCCTGCTCTTTTACGCGGGCGGCAAGCTGCACATCGCCGTCCACAAAGGCCTGCACGCTCTGTTTTACCATGTCCACGGCGGCCAGTGCCATTTCGGCCAGATGCGCCTTGCCGGAGAGCTGCGCCGCGGACAGGTAGGGCGAGAGCTCTACAATATCCATGGCGTAATCGCCCACGCGCTCGAGGTCTGAAATCATTTTCAGCGCCGCAGAAATGTTGCGCAGGTCTGTTGCAACCGGCTGCTGGCGCAGCAGCAGGCGCATGCAAAGCGCCTCGATGCTGCGCTCGGCGCGGTCGATGTCCTCTTCCGCCGCCCGCACTTCGTCCGTCAGCTCGGGCCTGCCGTTTGTGATGGAGCTGGCCGCCAGGGCAATGGCGCGCTCACACGAGGCGCCCATGTCCATCAGCTCTTTATGCATGGTGTGAAGCTCTTTGTCAAATTCGGAACGCATTATCCGAACCTCCCTGTGATGTAATCTTCCGTGCGCTTGTCGCTGGGGGTATTGAACAGTTTTTCCGTGGGGCCGGCCTCCACCAGTTCCCCCAGAAGGAAAAACGCCGTTTTATCCGAGATGCGCACAGCCTGCTGCATATTATGCGTCACAATGACGATGGTATAATCTTTTTTCAGCTGCGCGCAAAGCTCTTCAATTTTTGAGGTGGAGATGGGGTCCAACGCGCTGGTGGGCTCATCCATCAGCAGCACATCCGGCTTGACAGCCAGCGCGCGCGCAATGCAAAGGCGCTGCTGCTGGCCGCCGGAAAGGCCCAGGGCGCTTTTCCGCAAGCGGTCTTTCACCTCGTCCCAGATGGCGGCGCCGCGCAGAGCCTCTTCCACAATGGCGTCCAGCTCTTTTTTGCCGCGCACGCCGTGCAGGCGCGGGCCGTAGGCCACGTTGTCATACACCGTCATCGGGAAGGGGTTTGGCTTTTGAAACACCATGCCGATGCGCTTGCGCAGCAGCGTGACGTCCAGGTCTTTGTCGAAAATATCGCGCCCGCGGTATAATATCGTCCCCTCCACACGCACGCCGGGAATGAGGTCGTTCATGCGGTTCAGCGTTTTGATGAAGGTGGATTTGCCGCACCCGGACGGGCCAATCAGCGCCGTGACGGCGTGCTCGTCCATGGTGAGGCTCACGTCCTTCAGCGCCTGGAACGTGCCGTAATACAGGTTCATATGCTGCGCACTCAGAACTGCGCTGTTTTCCATGTCGTTCTTCCTTTCTTTTCGCACTCAGCGCTTTTTGGCTGAAAGTTTGTTTTTGGCAAGCTTTGCCGCGCCGTTCACGCACAGCACCAGAACCATGAGGATGGCCGCAATGGCAAAGCCCACGTCAAACTCGCCGCGCTCGGACACATACATATACAGCGCTACGCTGAGGCTGCCGCCCGAGCGGGTGAACGCCGCGAAGATATTCGAGGCCACCACGGTGCCCACGCCCGCCGTGAACAGCAGCGCGGCCGATTCGCCCACAATGCGCCCCACGGAAAGGATGCAGCCCGTGACGATGCCGTCCAGCGAAGAGGGCAGCACAATGGTGCGAATCATATGCCATTTCGAGGCGCCAAGCCCCAGCGCGCCCTCGCGGTAGCTTTGCGGCACGGTTTTCAGCGATTCCTGCGTGGTGCGGATGATGGTGGGCAGAATCATCACCACCAGCGTGCACCCGCCAGAAAGCAGGCTTGTTTTAAAGCCCAGCATCTGGCAGAAGAACAGCATGCCCACCAGGCCGTACAAGATGGAGGGGATGCCCGCCAGTGTCTCGGTGGCAAATTCCACCATTTCGGCAAAGCGCCTGTTTTTGGCATACTCTGTCAAATACACCGCCGCGCCCACGCCAAGCGGCAGCGAAATCAGCAGCGTGAACAGGATGAGGTACAGCGTGTTCAGGATGTTGGGCAGAATGCCGATGGTGCCCTTCATCATGCTGGGCGAAGTGCTGAGCAGCTGCCAGGTGACATGCGGCAGGCCGCGCACCAGGATGTAGCCAATCAGCGCCACCAAAAGCGCAATGGTAAGCCCCGCGCCCAGCAGCACAAGCCCCTTCATTACGCCATCGTAAACACGGCGGCGCGCCGGGCGTTTCCCGAATTCATCCATTCTTCTCCCCCCGTTTCAGGAAGATATTCAGCACGGCGTTGATGACCATGATGAAGCAGAACAGCACAAGCGCAATGCTGAACAGCGCCTGGCGCTGCAGCCCGCCGGCATAGCTCATCTCTTTTGCCACCGCCGTGGTGAGGAAGGTGACGCTTTTGAACAGCCCGGGCATGTTGGCCACGTTGCCGGCCACCATCATAACGGCCATGGCCTCGCCCACGGCGCGGCCAATGCCCAGCACAATGCCGGCGGCAATGCCGCTTTTGGCGGCCGGGATGCTTACTTTGAACACCGTCTCCATTTTCGAGGCGCCCAGCGCCAGGCTGGCCTCTTCATATTCGGGCGGCACGGCAAGCAGCGCCGTCTCGCTTACCGAAATGATGCTGGGCAGAATCATCACCGCCAGCACCAGAATGGCCGCCAGCAGGCAGGTGCCGTTTTTCAGATTGAACACATCCATAACGGCCGGCACCAGCACCATCATGCCCACCAGGCCGTACACCACGCTGGGGATGCCAGACAGCAGCTCTACCGCCGGGCGCACAATGCCCGCAGCGCGCTTGGACGCCACCTTGGAAAGATACACCGCGCACATCAGGCCCACGGGCACGCCCAGCAGCGACGCGCCCAGCATGCCCCATACGCTGGTGAGGATGAACGGCAGAATGCCAAACTTCGGCTCTGCCGCCGTAGAGGCCCACTCGGTGCCAAACAGGAAATCGACAATGCCAATTTCGCCAATGGCCGGCAGGCCCGCAATAACCAGATAAACCGTGATAAGCAGCACGGCCGCAATGCTGACAGCGCCGCAGAAAAAAAACACGCCGTTCATCACCTTGTCCATCACCTGACGGAACTTATACAGCCCGGCGTGCTTTTGTGTTGTGCCCTGATTGCTTGTCTGCATACTATGCCCCTTTCATGAAGCGCCGGAAGCCGGCACTTTGGCCGGCTTCCGGTTCATGTTCAGCCTTCGCGTTATTTCGCCAGAGGCACAGCGCCAGCCTGAGCAATCAGGTCGTCCGCATCGCCGCTGATAGCGAAGTCGATGAACGCCTGCGCCGCGTCGCTGAGCGTCTCGCCCTTTTTCGTCACGAACACGAACGGGCGCTGGATGGTGTAGGTGCCATCCTGCACGGTGGCCTCGCTGGCCTCCACGCCGTCCACGGTCACGGCCTTCACCTGGTCATCCACAGCGGAAAGCGAGGCATAGCCGAACGCGTTGGGGTTGGCCGCCACGGCCGCCAGCACAGCGCCGGTGCTGGTCAGTTCCTGCTCGTACACGCAGGCATCTTCCACGCCCACAATGCTTTCAAAGCCATCGCGCGTGCCGCTGCCGGCCTCGCGGCCCACCAGCACAACGGGCGCGTCCGGGCCGCCCACTTCGCTCCAGTTGGTGATCTCGCCGGTGGCGAGGCCCTTAATCTGTTCCAGCGACAGGTCTTCCACCGTGTTCTCGTTGTTCACCACGATGGCAATGCCGTCCAGTGCAAACACAGTGGCGTCCAGCGTCTCCGCCTCATCGTCCTTCAGCGCGCGGCTGGAAAGGCCGATATCCAGCGTGCCCTCGCTGGCACCGGTGATGCCGGCGCCAGAGCCGGTGGGGTCGTAAGTAACGTCCACATTCGGCTGAATCTCTTTGAAAGCCTCGGTGAGGATGCCAATGACGCTTTCCACAGAGGTGGAACCGCCGGTGGTGACGGCGCCGCTCAGTTCGGTGGCGGCAGAGGCAGAACCCGTGCTGGCCGAACCGGCCGTGCTGGCAGGCGCGGAAGAAGAATCCGAGCCGCCGCAAGCAACAAGCGAGAGGGCCAAAGCGCCCGCAAGCAAAGAAGCTACAATACGTTTCATAGTGATATTCTCTCCTTTTTATCTTGGTCCATTTCTCTTGGGACGCGTTCAGTATAGCGCGCCGCTTGTAAAATGCGAAAGCACCGCTATGTCAAGTTTTTGTAAAAGGTGTGTCATCCTTCGGGCCGTGTTCTGCGCAAAAAAACCCCGCAAAGCAGGCCGCTTTGCGGGGCTTTTGTAAAATTCGGGCGATATTCGGGGCACTGTGCGGCTGTTTTTTACACAGAGCATACACTTTGCCCAAACAGTTTGCGAAGCACACGGGCCATAATATCCACACCGCGGCATATTGCATCCTCTGACGGGGTGGAAAAGTTCAGCCGCACGCCCTGGCAGGGCGCGCTGGCGTCCACATAGAAAGCGCTGCCCGGGATGACGGCCAGTTTTTCGTCCAGGCACGCCTGCACAAACTCCGGCACCGGGACAACCGGCGGCAGCGTGGCCCACAGGAACATGCCGCCCTGCGGCATTTCAAACGACACCTGCGGGCATTTTTCCTGCAAAAGCTGCGCCATCAGGGCCGCCTTCCGGCCGTACATGGCGCTGACAGCCCGGATGTGAGCGTCCATGTCCATGGTGCGCAGCAGCTCGGCGCACACGCGCTGCGCCCACACATTGGTGTGCACGTCGCTGCCCTGCTTTGCCACCACCAGGCTTTTGGCAAGTTTTTCATCGCATGCGCAGAAGGCAAGGCGCATGCCCGGGCACAGAATTTTGGAAAAGCTGGCCGCATAAATGACGTTGTTGCCGTCGTCCAGGCTTTTGATGCTGGGCACTCGCTCGCCGGCAAAGCGCAGCTCGCCATAGGGGTCGTCCTCCAGCACAGGCACGCCGTACCTGCGCGCCAGCGCCAGCACGCCGCGGCGCTTGGCAAGGCTCATCGTCTTTCCGGTGGGGTTTTGGAAATTGGGGATGCAATAGAAAAAGCGCGGCTTTTCCGGCGCGGCAAACACGGCCTCCAGCGCGGCCAGGTCTACCCCGTCTTCCTCCATGGGCACGCCCGCCAGCTTTGCGCCATAGCTGCGAAACGTGTTGTAGGCGCCCAGAAAGGCAGGCTCTTCCACGGCAATGGTGTCGCCCTCGTTGCACAGGCACTTGGTGGCAAGGTCCAGCACTTGCTGGCTGCCGGTGCAAAGCAGCAGCGCGTCCTGCCCGCGCACGCGCAGCTCGTGGCGGTTGGCAAAACGCCGCACCTGTTCCAGCACAGCGGGCACGCCTTCGGTGACGGAATACTGCAGCATGCCCGCCGGGTCCTGCGCAAGCAGGCGCGCCGACGCGGCGGCAATTTCCTCATTCGGAAAAGATTCCGGCGCGGGGTTGCCCCCCGCAAAGCTGATGAGCGAGGGGTCGCTCATCTGCTTGAGAATTTCGCGGATGATAGACGGCTTCATGCCGCGCATATTGCGGGAAAGTTCATATTCCATTGCACAGGCCTCCCTTTTATTTCTGCAGCGCCTCGTCCTGGTGATAGGGCGCATAGCTGTGGTCCACCGTCACCACAGTGTAATACTTCATTTCTTCGGTGTTCTTTTGCTGCGCAAGCTGCTGAATGCGCGCGCGCAGCGCCTCGTCCCCCAGCGAAAAGCCTGCGGGCACCACCACATCGAAAATGAGGTTGGTGTGCGTGGGCCCGCGCACGGTGCGGAAATCGTGCATGGAAAGCTGGGGCGAAATGGTTTGCAGCTGGCCCTCCATCCAGGTGCGCAACGTGCCCACCGCACGGTCCCCCGTCTGGATGGGGTCATAGTGGATGACAAGATGGATGTTGTCGTTGTCGTGAAAATCCCGCTCGATGTTGTCGATGATGTCGTGGCTTTCCAGCACGTCCTTTTCGGCGGCCATCTCCACATGCACGCTGGCAAAACAGCGGCCGGGGCCATAGTCGTGCACCATCAGGTCGTGCGTGCCCAAAACGCCCTCATAGCTCAGCACTTTGCGGGCGATATACTGCGTCAGCTCTTCGCTGGGCGCCTCGCCCAAAAGAGGGTCTACTGTCTCTTTGATGAGGCCGATGCCGCTGTACAGAATGAACAGCGCCACGGCAAGGCCCATCCAGCCGTCCAGCACCAGGTGGGTGGCCTGGCCCAGCGCCAGCGCCGCCAGCACGGCCGCGGTGCTGATGACATCGTTTCGGCTGTCGGTAGCGGTGGCCTGCAGGGTGGAAGAACCAATGCGCCTGCCAATGGCCCGGTTGAACACCGCCATCCATAGCTTCACGCCAATGCTGCCCGCCAGCACCGCCACAGTAAGCCAGCTGAAGGCCACGGGCGTCGGGTGCAAAATTTTATCCAGGCTGGTGCGCGCCAGCTCGAAGCCAATGACAATGATAAGCACCGAAACCGCCAGCCCCGCCAGGTATTCAATGCGCGCGTGGCCATAGGGGTGCTCTTTATCTGCGGGTTTGGCCGAAAGCTTGAACCCCACCAGCGTAATGATGCTGGACGAGGCGTCCGACAGGTTGTTCACCGCGTCTGCCGTGACAGAAATGCTGCCAAACAGCGTGCCCACCAAAAGCTTTGCCGCGCACAGCAGGGCATTGCACGCAATGCCCACGGCCCCCGCCAGGTTGCCGTAGGCCGTGCGCACCGCGGGGTCCTCCGTATGTTCATACCGCCGCACAAAGCGGCGCACCAAAAATTCCGTCAAGCTGCATCCCCCTGATTGTCTGCCCGCCCCAAAGGGCATGGCGCATGTTCTTTGGCCGCATGGGCCGCGCCGGGCGCCGCTGCCGCATGGGCAGGCACTTCAATTCCTTTTATTATATGGCCGCGCGTGCAAAAGTGCAAGCGCACAGCATGTACAAAAATGCCCGCCCCGTGTTATAATAAAAAAGAACAAGCCCCTTGCGGGCCCCAATGAGAAAGGAGCCGTTCCGGCCATGGAAAACAGCAAGGTATTTGCACTTTTGATCGACGCGGAAAACGTGTCGCCCAAATACATCAAAACCATCATCGACGAGGTGAGCATGTACGGCACGCCCGCGTACAAACGCATTTATGGCGATTGGACCAGCCCCGACATGGCCAGCTGGAAAAAGGTGCTGTTAGAGCATAACCTCACCCCCTTCCAGCAGTTCAGCTACACGCAGGGCAAAAATGCGTCCGATTCGGCCATGATCATTGACGCCATGGATATTTTATATGCGGGCAATGTGGACGGCTTCTGCCTGGTCAGCTCCGATTCCGACTTCACACGCCTGGCCGCCCGCCTGCGCGAAAGCCGCATGTTTGTCATTGGCATGGGCGAAAGCAAAACGCCCACGGCCTTTAAGGCAGCGTGCGACACGTTTAAATATCTGGACGTGCTGATGGGCCTGAAAAAGGACGCCGCCCAGCAGGCCGGGGCCGAAAAGGCCGAGAAGGCCGAAAAGCCCAAGGCCGCGAAAAAGCAGCCCGCCCGCGCGGCCAAAAAGCAGGCGGAAAAGGCAAAGCCCGCCGCCAAGGACGCAAAGGAGGCAAAAGAACCCAAAGAGCCAAAGCCGGACGCCCGGCCGGCCGAGCCGCACCACGACGAAGAGCTGGCCGCCGCCTTTGTGCCGCTGGACGAAATTGTGGAAAAGGTGCGCGAAATTATCGATTTCGACTCGGACGAGGACGGCTACATGCCGCTTTCGCAAATTGGCATCATGCTGGGCCGCCTGTATGCAGATTTCGATTCGCGCAACTACGGCTTTTCCAAGCTGCATAAACTGATTGAGCACACCGGCGCGTTTGAAACCAAATACGAACAGCTGGAAAACGGCAGCAAAAACCTTGTGGTGCGCAACAAGTAAACTGAAAAACGGCAGGGGCCTCCCGCGGGGGCCCCCTGCCGCCTTTTTTGTGTTGCGCCGTGCTACGCGCCCGTTTTGGGGTTGGGCTTTTGGGCGGGCGCGGCGCTGCCGCTGCTTTCGCTGCCGCCGCTGCCGCCCGGCTTTGTGTTGGTGAAGGCGATGTGCACATGCTCCACGCCTCCCAAAGCCAGCCGGCCGCTTACCCCGGCAGATGTGCCGGGTGTTTTTGCGCCGCCGTCCTCCTGCGTGACGGTGGCCACCGTGTAGCCCGAAACCTGCTGCTGCTCCACCGTGTAGGCAATGCCCTGGTCGCGCTGAAGGCTGCCCTTCAGCGTCACGCTTTGCCCGTGGGCCAGCGTTATGGTAAGGCATCCCTGTGCGTCCGGCCGGGCAATGCCGTTTTGCCCATCTGCCACCGTTCCGGTGCCCTCATAGCCCACTGTGCCGGTGTAGGGCGCGCCCGTTTCGTCCTGCAGCTGCACGGTATACCGGAAGGCAAGGGCCTGATCGGCCCCGCTGCCCGCCACCGTGTTGGCAAGGGTGATGCTGCCCAGCGTTTCATCCTGTGCTTTCAGGGTGATGGCGGCCGTAAAATCGTTGTAGTTTGTGCTGGCAGTTTTCACGGTAAATTGGGCAATTTCCCCGCTGGTGCCCTTCGGCACGCTGCCCATGTGGACGATAAGCATATCGTTCAGCACGCGCCAGCTTTCCACATAGCCGTTTTTATCTTCCAGCTGGGCCGTGTATGCCGCCGCGCCCAGGTAATAGTCTGCAGGCAGTGCCTGATGCAGTTGTGTCAAATTGAACGTATAGGTTTTGGGCAGCTCGTTCGCCACCGGCAGCTCGCCGTTTTGCGCCAAGGCATCCAACTTGGCAATGTTTACCGTCAGGCCCGCAGGCGCCGCGGGCAGGATATAGTTGCCTGCCTTATCGCCCGTAAGCTGCCAGGTTGTGATGGCCACGGCTTTTCCCTGCCCCGCCGCGGCGTTTGCCATGGTGCCTTCGGCTTTCAGGTACAGTTCATCGCCGTATACGGCGCCATGCTCGGCCCGAAGCGCATGCGTTTCGCCCAGAATGCCGTGGTCTAGGCATTGCAGCTGCACAGAAAGGGCGCTGCTGCCCGCATAACGCCTGTCCACCGCGGCAACGTTGTCTATGTTAAGCTGCTTTTTCTGCACCGTCAAATATACCGTGGCCGTCTGCTGGGCATAGGTGTCGGTTTCTGCCACCGTCACCGTGATGATGGCGGTGCCTGCGTTGTTGATTTTAATTTTTCCACCGGCGGTTATCTCTGCCACCGTGTTATCGCGCACACTAAGCGAAACCGCCCCCGGGGCCGCAATGGGCCGGCCCGTGCCGTCCACGATGGCAATGCCAAACTCTGCAATGTCCACCGGGTCTGCGCCATAGGTTTTGGTTACATTGCGGGTGCCAATTTGAATGGTGGGCACTTCTTTTGCCACAATGAAAACCTCCACCGTGCCCTGCATGGTTTGCGGCGCATAGTTGCCGGTATTCAGCTGAAACGCCCAATTCACCTTATAGGGCCCGCCCGCCGGTTCCCCGGCAAGTGTATCTGCCTGCACAGGCTGGCCGTTATACGTCCAGCTGAGTGTGCCCTGGCCCAACACCCCTTCCGGCTCGGTAGAGGCAAGGGCGTTCAGCTTTGCCAGCAGGCCGCTTTCCCCTTCGCGCACCGTCAGGGTGTCTGTCACCGCCATGGCATAGCCGGCGGGCACAATTTCAAAGGTCTTTTTCACTTCGCCCTTGTTCAGCAGCTTGCCGCCCGCGGCAGGCGCTAGGCCCACAGCGGCCGTGCCCACATTGATGTTGTTTTCGTACCCGGTGACGGTGTAATCGGCCGGGTTTGCATAGTTGGCCGTATAATTCCACATGGTCTGGGGCGCCACAGCCACATCCGGCCTTATTTCACTGCCGGTGTAGGTCTGGTTTGGAATATCCTGCACCATACCGGCTGTCAAAGGAATGCGCACCTGCCCGGTGCCAAGCACACGGCCCTGGCCCTGTGCCTGCGCGGGGCCGCCCCAAAGTTCTATTGCGCCATTGTCCAGCCACAATGTGCCCGTGTTGTTCAGCGCGCCGGCGCCCTCTTCCAGCACCACTTTGCTGCCCTCATCCACATGCACCTCGCCGTGGTTTTCCAGCGTGTGCCCGGCCGAAACCGTCAGGGTGGCGGGGGCGCTGTTGCGGTCGTTCTTTATCACGCGCAGCGTGGTGCCTGCGCCCACCGCCAGGTCATAGTTCAGCACCGGCTGGCCCCACACCTGAATATTGGCCGTGCTGTCGTTCAAATGCACCACGCCGTCCGCGCCCACGGTGGCAGTGCCCTGCTGGCCGTCATAGCTGACGAAAATGCCGTCCCAATCTGCATAGCCCGCCACATGGCCAATGCCCTGCGGCGCCACAATTACGGCGTTGCCGTCCGTTCCGGTGGTGAAGGTGCCGCTGCCGCTGCTGCCTACACCGCGGCCGCCCGCGCCAATGCTGAGGGAATCGTCATCACCGCCCACGGCATACACCACGCCGCCGCTGATGGTAACTGTGCCCGTATAATCGGCGTTTTCACCGCTGCCAATGCCCGCGCCGCTGCTGGCGCCCGCTTTGCCGCCAAAGGCCCTTACCCAGCCGCCGGTGATGGTGATATTGCCGCTTGTGCTGCCTGTGCCCAGCTGATAACCGCCGCCAATGCCTGCGCCGCCGCCGCTGCCTTCCGCGTATACGGTGCCGCTGTGGATGACGATGTCACCAAAATTGGTGTTTGCACCATACGAGCTGCCAATGGCCGCAGAACCCGTGCTGAGGGTGCCGCTGCCCGCATAGGCGTTCAGCGCGCCTGTGCCCTCAATGGTGAGGGTAGAGCCGGGCTCTACCCAAATGGCCGGGTGGTTGGTGTCGCCATGCAGCTCGTTTTCGCCCTCTAAAACCAGGGTGACGTTTGCCCCGTTGTGCACATCCAGCGCCGAGCTGGCTGTGTGCACCGCGCCCCCTGCGCCGGGCGTCATAATGGAACAGCCCCGCAGAATGATGGTATGCGTGCCCCCGTCAATATCGATTTTATGCCGGTTCCACGCCATTGTGGCATCGCAGGTGCCCGTAACAACATGCCCCTGGCAGCCGCCGGTGCAGTCGCCCGCGCCCAGGCTGACGCCTTCCTGTTCGATATTGTGCGTCGTTTCCGCAAAGGAAACCGCGGGCAGAAAGCCTGCCAACATCCCGGCGGCCAGCGCCGAAGCCACTGCTTTTTTCATCCAGTTCATTTTGTTGCCTCCTGCCTTGCGGCAAAAGGCGGCCTTTGCTGCACAGAAAGATTTCTCCGGCATGCCGGAGAAATCGAAAGGGGCCCCTTTCGCCGAACCACTTGAAAAGCGGCATCTATTTTAATTTATATACTACCATATCTTATGCGGAAAAGCAAGCGCTTTTCCCACAAATATTTCCTGCACAAACGTTGGCTGCCCCTCACTCAGGCGCAGGCCCCGCGGCGGCTTTTTCGCCCAGCGCCCGGCAGGCGGCCGCCGCGCCCCAAAGGCCCAGCAGCGCCAGCGCAATGGCCGCCAGGGCGGGCGTGCCGCCATCGGCCCCGGTGCAAAGCTGCCACACCAGCTGCGGCAGGCCCCAGCAAGTGCAGAAATAAAACGCCGCCAGCCCTGTGCGGCACACCCAGCGCGCCCGGGCCCCCTCGGGCGAAAGGGCGCGCAGCAGCGCGGCAAAAAACAGCACCGCGCACACGGCGCCCAACACCTCCAGCGTGGGCTGCACATGGTGCAGGCTGGCCGGGGCGTCAATGAAGCGCAGCACCGCATGCAAATACAGCGCCCCGCTGGCCGCCGCGCCCGCCCCCAGCGCCAGGGCGCGTTTTTTCTGTTTTGTGTAAGCGCGCCAGGCCGCCAGCAGGCACACGGCCCCCAGCGCCAGAAACCAAACCCCGCGCGAAACAAGGCCCAGCGCCGCCAGCATTTCGCGCCGGGGCGTCACATGGTGGCCGGAAAGCTGCGTGCCATACAGGGCAAGGCTCAGCGGCGCCCACAGCCCAAAGGCCGCGCACACAGCGCCAAACGCCGCGCAAAGCGGCGCCTGCGGGCCCGGCACATCGGGCTGTGCCATTTTCTGCTTTGGCACAGCCAGCGGCAGGGCCAGCGCCGCCAGCGCGCACAGCCCCATGGCCGCATAGCGCCATGCGGCGCCGCCCGCGCCAAAGCCGGTGGGCACATCGGTAAACAAAAACAGGTCTGCCGTGCGCCACAGTGCCACAGCGGCGCCAAGGGCAAGCGCCCCTTTTGCTGCGCGGCTCATGCGCGCTGTTCCAGCGGCAGGTATTCCTGCCCGTGGCCAAGGTATTTATAGGCGGGGCGCATGATGCGGTTGGCAAACATCACTTCCTCCACGCGGTGCGCGCACCAGCCCGGCACACGGCTGATGGCAAACAGCGGGGTGAAAAGGTCTTCACTGATGCCCAGCATGCGGTAGATAAAGCCAGAGTACAAATCTACATTGGCGCACACGCCCTTGGCCTTTTTCACGCGCGCCATGGCCACGGGGCCAAGCCGCTCTACCGCGCACAAAAGGTCGTATTCCTGCTGCAGGCCCTTTTCCATCGCCAGGTGTTTGGCGCGCTTGCGCAGAATGACGGCGCGCGGGTCGCTTTTCGTGTACACGGCATGGCCCAGGCCGTAAATAAGGCCCGTGCCGTCGCCCGCCTGGCGGTTCAGCACCTTTTCCAGCGCCGCCAGCACGGCGTCATCATCGTGCACGTCAGCCACCATGGCTTTCAGCACGTCCAGCTGCTGCATCACCTTGTGGTTGGCGCCGCCGTGCCGGGGGCCTTTCAGGCTGCCAATGGCGGCCGCCACGGCCGAATAGGTGTCTGTGCCCGTGCTGGACAGCACGCGGCAGGCAAACGTAGAGTTGTTGCCGCCGCCGTGGTCTGCGTGCAAAACAAGGCAAAGGTCCAGCAATTTGGCCTCTTCACGGGTGAAGTGCTGGTCTGCCCGGTAAGTGGAAAGAATATGCTCGGCCGTGCTTTGGCCGGGCACCGGCAGGTGCAGGTACATGCTTTGCTTGTCGTACACGCGCTTTTTCACCTGATATGCGTTCACCACCACGCTGGGCATAGAGGCAATCAGCGCGATGCTTTGGCGCATGATGTTGGGCAGCGTCAGCTCGTCGGGGTTGTCGTCGTACGAATACAGCGCCAGCACGCTGCGCGCCATCTTGTTCATGATATTGGGGCTGGGCGCTTTCATAATCATGTCTTCCACAAAGTTTTCCGGCAATTCGCGGAACTGTTCCAGCGTGTGGCCAAAGCGCGCAAGCTGGCTTTTTGTGGGCAGCGAGCCGAACAAAAGCAGCCAGATGACCTCTTCAAACATGAAGCGGTCCTCTTCATAGGCGGCCTGCACAATGCGCTCCACATCAATGCCGCGGTAAATCAGCTTGCCGTCCGACGGGGTGCGCACCCCATTTACCATCTCATAGCCCACCACGTCGCACACGTTCGTCAGCCCGGCCAGCACGCCGGTGCCGTCCGGGTTGCGAAGGCCGCGCTTCACGCCCAGGCGTTCACATTCCTCTGGGTCGATGAAGTTATTTTTCAGGTACTCTTCACATAGATATGCGATAGAGCTTGTCTGTTCCGTACGGTTTACAGCCATTGCAAATTCCCCTTTCCCATTGTGTGATCCCCCGGCCCTGCGGCCCCCCTCTAATGGGCCGCCCCATAGGGCCTGTTTACGATATTATACAGGATATGCCGCGCGGAAACAACCATTGCCGCCGCGAAAGAGCTGAAAATGGAGGAATGTATATGAAACGCATTGTCCTGCCCCTTTTGCTGTTTGCCGCCCTGATTTGGCTGGTGCCGCTGGCCGGTTTTCTGCTGGGGGGCGCCTTTGCGCCGGGCAGCGCCCAAAGCGGCACGCCGGCCTCGCCCGCGCCGCAGGCCACCGCACAGCCCGGCAGCGGCGCCCTGGGCCTGTTCGAGGGCCTGCTGCCGCAGAACAACACCGGGGAAGAGCCGCTTTTGATTTATAACGAGGCCACGGGCGAGGTGGACACTGTCTCCATCTTCGACTATGTGGTGGGCGCCGTGGCGGCAGAAATGCCCATGAGTTATTCCGACGAGGCCCTGAAGGCGCAGGCCGTGGCCGCACACAGCTATGCGCTGGCGCGCAAGGCCCTTGCCCGGCAAACCCAAACCTCTGCGCCCATGGGCGCCTATTTCAGCGCCAACCCGTCCAGCCGCCTCGGCTATGTGACGGACGACGTGATGAAACAGATGTGGGGCGACGCCTATGCCGAAAACCGCGCGCGCCTTGTGGGCCTTGTGCAGCCCGTGCTGGGTGAAGTGCTTACCTATGACGGGCAGCCTGCGCTGGCCTGTTACCATGCCATCAGCAACGGCGCCACGCAGGCCAGCGAGGCGGTGTGGGGCACGGCGCTGCCGTATCTGGTAAGCGTGGAATCGCTGTTCGACCTCTCCAGCCCCGAATACGAGCAAAGCCTCAGCCTTTCCTCGCTGGAGGTATCGCAGCTTTTAAGCCAAACCATCATGGGGCTGGATTTCTCCGGCGACCCGTCGGGCTGGTTTGCACAGATGGACCGCACCCCGCAGGGCTATGTGACAAAGGTGCACTTTGGGCAGGCCAGCTGCAACGCCGCAGACGTGCGCACGGCGCTGGGCCTGCGCAGCACAGATTTCACCGTCAGCTATGACGCGGCAACCGACACCTTCACCTTCACCACCAAGGGCTACGGCCACGGCGTGGGCATGAGCCAGTATGGCGCGCACGCCATGGCGCTGACGGGCAAAACCTACCGGGAAATTTTGGCCTGGTATTACCCCGGCACCTCTCTTTCCAGCGCTGTGTAGCGCGCCTTGGCGCGCGCACCGTGCCGCCGCGCCTGCCGGCCCGCGCTTTATTCCGGCTTTGGCCCCCATACAGAGACAGAGCCGCCATTCACAAAAAACGCCGCGCTGCCGCTTTCGTCCAGCACCACTTCGCCCGGGCAGTTGCCCAGCAGGTCTACAAAAGTGCGGCCCGCAAACTGCGCGCCCACGCACATGGGTTTGCTGCCGCCCGGCCCGTCGGAAAGAAGCACCGCGCAGCCCGAGCCGGGGCGCGCCCCGTCGCCGGCGCGCGTCCAGCCAATGAGGTTGAAATCGTCCAGGTAATCGGTCTGCTCGCCCAGCGCCACATCCCGCCGCAGGCGCAAAAGCGCCTGCAGCTGCGGGCCCACGGCATCGATATGGTCGTGCGGGATGCCGTAATAATCGCCGTAGAACACGCACGGCGTGCCGCCCTGCCGAAGCAGAATCAGCGCATAGGCCAGCGGCTTAAACCACCCCTGCACCCAGCTTTGCAGCGCCTGCCCGGGCTGGGTGTCGTGGTTATCCACAAAGGTGACGGCCCGCTCGGGCCTTGCGCCCACCAGCGTGCCGTCAAAAATGCGGCGCATGTCAAAATTGCCGCCGCTGCACGAAGCGCGCATCAGGTTGAAATGCAGCGGCACGTCAAACAGGCACATGGTTTTTCCGCAGCTGTCCAGGTAATGCGTCAGGGCGGGCAGCTCCGGGCTCCAGTATTCGCCCACGGCCCAAAGTTCTTTGCCCGTTTTTTCGCGCAGCGCCTCCAGCCAGTGCGTAAAAAACGTAAAGCGGATGTGCTTCACAGCGTCCAGCCGGAAGCCGTCCACCCCGGTCTCGTTCCAATACCATTCGCCCCAGCGGTCCAGCTCGGCCACCACTTCGGGGTTGCCCATGTCCAGGTCTGCCCCCATCAGGTAATCGTAGTTGCCGTTTTCGCCGTCCACCTCGCCGTCCCAGCTTTTGCCTTCAAACTGAAACACGCCCTTTTTTCGGGCGCGGTCGTCCCAATCCACCCCGTCGAAGTGCGTGTGGTTCCACTGAAAGGCCGAATACTTGCCCCCGCGGCCGGGGAAGGTGAATTTCGTCCAGGCGGAAATGGGCGCCTCGGGGCCCGTTTCCCTGCGCCTGTCGCCGGGGTCGCACGCTTCGGCGTCCACCTGTTCGCAGGCGTCCGCACCCATGCGGTGGTTCAGCACCACGTCCGCCAGCACGGCAAGGCCCTGGCCCTGCAGGGCGCGCACGGCGGCAAGGTATTCCTCTTTTGTGCCATACTTGGTGGGCACGCTGCCCTTCTGGTCAAATTCCCCCAGGTCGTACAGGTCGTATACGCCATAGCCCACGTCATTGCGCCCCGCCGCGCCCTTGTAGGCCGGCGGCAGCCACACGCCCGTAAAGCCCGCCTGGCGCAGGTGCGCCGCGTGGGCAGCGGCGCGCTTCCAATGGCCCGCGTCTGCGGGCAGGTACCATTCAAAATATTGCAAAAGGGTTTTTGGTTGCATTGCGTTCGCCTCCCTGTGTAAGGGCATGCGGCGCGGGCGGCGCCCTGCCGCATGCACAAAGGGGCGCAGTTTGCCCGCGCCCCTTGTGTTTTATCATACGCCCCTGCAAGGGCGCTTGTCAAATGCGGGGGCGGTTTACTGCGCCGCCTTTTTCGCCTCCCCGGGTTCATCCACGCGCTCTATTTTGAAAATAACAGGGCGCGTGCCATCGTTGCAGCAGGCAATCATCACCTTTTCATCGTTCGTCCAGCCGCGCATAATGGCGCCGCCCTGCAGCGCCGCATACACATAGCGGCTGATGGCGTCCCACGCCTCGGCGCAAAATTTGCCGTCCAGCATATGCATAAAGTCATCCCGCCGGCTGTTGCGCTCTAAAATAAATTCCTGCCCCACCTCAAACACCGGGCAGGGGCCGCTGGCCGGGTTGGCCAGGTATTGCCGCTGCAGGTCTGCATAACATTCCTTGCGCAGCACCGTAATTTTGCATTTGTGTTCCATATGTGTTTCCCCCTTGCTGTTTTTCCCGCACGCCCTTTGCCGGGCGCGCAAAACATGCTACAATAAAGCCAAATGCCACCACAAAGGAGGGCGCGCCCCATGCTTACCCCGCGCTATTTTTTCGCAGGCGATTTTGCACAGTTTCAGGGCTATTTTCTTTCGCGGCCGCACGTGCGCCGCACCTTTGCCCGCGGCGCCTGTTTGTGGCGGCCGGGCCAGCCCTTTCAAACGCTGCACTACATCCTTTCCGGCGCGGCCGAAAACTATGTCGAGCACGAAAACGGCCACCGGAAAATCATATCATTTCACGGAAGCGGCACCGTTTTCCCCGGGTATCACCAGCACGATTATAAAATAGAGCGCTCCATTGTCACCAAAGCCATCTGCAGCATGGAAGTGCTGGAATTTACCAAAGCGCAGTTCCGCCGCATGTTTGAAGAGAACGCCGCCCTCAGCGCATGTGTGGTGGAGTGGTTTTCCATGTACACCAACCTGCTTTTGTACGAAACGGCCCATCAGGAATACAACGATTCGTGCGTAAAGCTGTGCAACCTGCTGTATCTGTTGTTTGTAAACCGGGCCGCGGGCAGTGAAATGCTGGACGTAACGCAGGAAGACCTTGCCGACATTTTGGGCGTCAGCCGCGTAAACCTGGCGCGCAACCTGGCCGCGCTGCGCGCAGAGGGGCTTATTTGCACGCACCGCCGCTGCATTGAGGTGCTGGACGCAAAAGCCCTGGCGCGCCATTGCTCGCTGGAAACGCTGCAGCCGCTTGCGGAATAAGGCCCCCTTTTTTGTTTTACCACGCCCCGCACCGCGGCGTCTGTATCGGGCGATACACAAAGCGCGCACCGTGCAAATGCAAAAAATGGCAGCGGCGCGGCGGCGCCCAGGGGCTGAATTTCCGTTCAGCCGCAGCGCCTTTTCGCGCCGGCGCGCGTTTGGCGCGCCCGTCAGGCGGTTTTCGGCGGAAATATGCAAAAGCCACTTGAAAAACCGCCGGTTTTGTGGCATGGTATAGGTGTGTGATGACACAGAAAAAGAGGGGGTTGCCCATGACGGCGAAAGCAAGCGCACTGCTGGCAGCAAGCAAGCAAGCAAGCAAGCAAGCAAGCAAGCAAGCAAGCAAGCAAGCAAGCGTAGTGTAACCCTGCCCCTTTTCTCTGTCAATGGCAAAACCGCACATTTTTTAAGGCGTATTCTGCCCGTTTTTGTACGGGCGGGGTGCGCCTTTTTTGCGTTGCCCTGCGGGCGGCGCAATTTTTTTGCCGCGCATTTACTGTCCGGTCAATGAAAGCGGCAAAGGGGGGGCAAGCAAATGGCGGAAGGGAAAGGCAGCCCGGGGCGGCGCACCGCTTTTTTGGAAACCTGCTTTGAGGTGTTCTGCAAAAACGGGCTGGAAAACACCGGCCTGAAGATGCTGGCCGGTGCCTGCGGCGTCACCAATGGGGCGCTGCTCTATTACTTCGGCAGCAAGGACAATATCGTGACCGAAGCCACCGCACACTGCATGGCAAAGGTGGAGGCCGACTTTATGGCGCGGGCGCCGCGCAGCTTTGAGGACATCGAGCGGTTTTTACGGGAAATGCCCTACATTACGGCGCAGCTTCACGGTGAAAAATACCGCTTCATGTATCAGGTGTACGCCAGCCCCCGCTACCGGGAACACGGGATTGAATTTTTCCGGGGCGTGAGTGTCCGCTACCACCAGTACGCCGTGCTGCTTTCCGGCAAGCTGGGTATGCCGGTGGATTACATTCAAGGCATGATCTATGTCTTTGTCCGGGCCTGCGTCCACTATGCGCTGTTTGAGGACGAGGAATATCTGCAATTACAGCTTGGCGCCATCCGCACTTCGCTGCGGGCGTTTATGGGCGCACAGCAGCGGGAGCCTGCAAAAAAGCCCAACGGAAAAGCAGGAGGAACCGACGATGATGACACATGAGGCCCGCGTTGCGGCGGTGAAAGAGCGCGCCCGGGCAAGGCAGCAACAAAAACGCCTGCGGCTGGCTGCCGGTGTGCTGATTGCCGCCGCCTTTCTTGCCGGTATCGCACTGGGCGCAGCGGCGCTCCGCCGCTGGGGAGGTTGAAGAATGGATAAAACGGTACGCTTTGAAATTGAGGGGACGGTAATGGAACTCCCCCTAAAATATGATGAACGCTCTGGGAAATATCTGGAGGATTACGGAAAGGTGATCTACACCCCTGCCCGCACGCCGGAGGGGCGGCCCATCCTTTTCACCTTCGATGACGCCTGTGCCTATGCCGATATGGTGGACGGCGAAGAGACGAGCGTGGAATGCAGCACTTGCCGCTATTTCCGACAGTCCCCCGGCACCCTGCTGGGCGTGTGCCACAACGAGAAAATGCGCTTCGGCGCACACGAGGAGGAACCAACATGAAAAAACGATTTTTCTCAGTCCTGCTGTGCCTGTGCCTGCTAGCGGGGCTGGCGCCGAACATGGGCACGACGGCGTTTGCCGCAGGCGATTATAAAATTGGCGATACGGTGGACTTTGCCGGGCATGAGTGGTACATCATCGGCACTGACGATGAAACAGACGGCGGCGTCACCGCCCCGGCGGGCTGCTACACCTTGTTTGCCAAAAACAACGACTTTGGCACATCGAATTATGATGGACTAAAGGACTATGGCACCAGCAATCTGGCTAAGGCCATGGAGGAAATTGCGAACAAACTTCCCAGCGATGACAAAGAAAGCATTGTTTCCCGCGAGTCACTGGGGTACTTGTGGCCCCTCAGCCCTTCTGAGTTTGATGCGGTTGAGGAAGCCATGCGAGAATTTGATGCGGACTATTGGCTGCGCGATAGTTATTCCTTTGTCTTGGCGTGGGCAACCGATATATTTCGAGGAGAGGGGGAACCAACCGGCAATACAGACCCGAATTACCCTAATGTTGCTTATAAAGGTATGACTAATGGCGCGAGAATAAACGGCCAAATGCCATATGAAAATTACGCCCTTCGTCCCGCCCTGTATGTAGACCAGAATGCTTTTGCGCCGCGCCAAGTGCCCGAAACGGCTTTGGCTGAGGGGCAACTGGTTGTGTTTGGCGGGCAGACATGGTATATGGTGGGGGAAAATGGCAGCGGCACGGTGCCCGGGCCGGAAGGAACCGTAACCCTGTTCCAACAAGTCCCAAATTGGAGCATTGGCTCTAAAACATACAGCGACCCGACTGTAGAAAGTTATTTGGGAAGCGATTTGCAGGAAACTATGGAAAGTTATGGCAACAACCTGTCTATGGCGGATGGGGAAAGCGGCCGCATCGTTCCCCGCACCCTTACGCGGGATGATGGAATCGGCACCGGCACCGGCTCGGTAGTCGATCAACCCTTCTGGCCTTTATCAAAAGATGAAGCCGAAGCGCTTACCGAGACAATTAGAGGAAGCGGTGCCTACTACTATCCTTACTGGCTGCGCACCTCGGCGAGTTCACAAAACGCTTATCTTGTGGGAACCACAGGTGAGATTATAGAAGGTCGTCAAACGGAAAACCATTCTCTCCGTCCGGCCTTCTATCTTGACACCTCGGATGTGTTCTACGCCAGCATTGTAGGGAGTAAGCCCGCCACCATTAATGACGAACTTCCGACTTGGCTTGGAACCCGTGATGAAACCGGTACATGGAAGTACACCATGTATGACGACAGCCTCGGTCTGGCGGTGACAGCCACCGAAGCACAGGTCACCCAATCGGGCGAGAGCCTGAGCTTGAACTATCTTGCGACCAGCACCGGCGAGGGACTGTATCTCTCCTGTATCCTTCAACGTGACGATGAAATTCTATATAAGAAGTTGGTTGATCTTTCTGACCCGAACAACATTACCGGCACATTCACCATCCCGTTCAGGGAAGGATTCCCGGGCAATTCTATTGGGGGTTCATTGACGGTATCGGTGTATGTGGAGCGGGTAAACGATGACACCCATACCGATTTTGCCAGCCAGCCTGTGACATTTAAGGTGTATTCGGATAACGGGAACGCCCGCATTACCAGCCTTGGGGATGTTTCCGTCATGAGCGCCAATACCGGCACAGGCAGCGGGGACAATCAAGAGGTAGAACTTCGCGCAAACGACACCCATATTCAGTGGAAATATAAGGACGAGGGCGATGACGCATGGCGCGATCTGGTAGCCCTTTCCGCCATCACCGGCGAAGCAGGCGCGGATGGCAGGGAAATCCAGCTTCAAGTGGCAAACGGCTATATCCAGTGGAAGTACGATACCGATACCCAGTGGAATAATCTGCTTGCCCTCTCCGACCTGCAAGGGCAGGACGGCGAAGATGGCCGGGAGATCGAGCTGCAAAACAACGGCACTGCCATTCAATGGCGCTATGTGGGCGAGGATGATACCGAATGGAAAGACCTTGTTACCCTCTCCGCCATCACCGGCAGCGACGGGCAGGACGGCGCCGACGGCCGCGAAGCGCAGCTGCGCACCAGCGGCGGCTATATCCAGTGGAAATACAGCACAGAGCCCGAC
>OJQW01000095.1_pt1 | contig 54399 bp, 55 predicted proteins | sample 1599041 | NCBI WGS metagenome assembly OJQW01 (sample SAMN03922518, study PRJEB24848) | human gut metagenome | isolation source: stool sample | host: Homo sapiens | place: Germany | collected 2010-02
AGTGGCTGGAGATGAACTGCCTCTGGAGCAGAAAAGCACTGTGCTCGCTCTCAATGCTATTGACTTGAAAGACCGCGTCCTCTATGTATGAGTATGTATGAGGATTTGTCCGCTGTAAAGTATTAGGGACGCTTTTTGAAACCTAACGACAGGTGGGATTGGCTCTGTTTGCTGCTTCGTGAATTTTGCGTTGTCTGAGTGACCCAGCTTACATTGTACCCCCTCCGAAGCTACAATACAGACAGTTAGGAAGCACAAAGTGCCTCTCCTTTGTACCGGCAGAAGTGTCGGAAGGAAAAGGAGAGGCATTTTTGATTATATGTTCACCCACAGTGGGTTATGGAACACAGCTGCCCAAAATTTGTCCCTATAAAATGTGTGTCTTCTTACGCCAATTTAGTCTAATTGCTTGGTAATTTCGTGTCATTCGCGCCCAATATTTACGAATACTTTACCTTGGTTTCACCCCATAAAACAAGCTGAGTGTTATAATTGAATTGAAAACAGATCTACTGACCTATGAACAAAACGATGAGGTGAACTATATGACTTTATTCATGAATGAGAAAGATATGAATGAAATGTTAGCCAGTATTTGCCCGGAAGGAGAAACGTACCAGGGAAAAGCATGGGGGACCCTGATGTCCGGTACGGCCGAAATGCTGGCACTGGGAGCCTTGAGTAATGTATATTGTTATGTTGGCGTGACAGAAAAAACATTGGTTATCGCAGTGTTGGAAACGTTTGATATCTCGCATATTTACGGTAAAATCTGCATTCCGTTTGACCAGTTTGACGAACTGAAGGTACAAAAAGGGCTACTGCCTTCCCAGCGGATTATCAAAGCGAAAAGCGGGAAAACCAAAATAAAATTGTCGCTGGTCAACAACAGCATCACCGCCAAAATCAAAGATCAAAAACAGGGGATGCTTGCGATTTGCGAGGCGCTGGAGCGTTTGAAACACTGATTTTCATAAAAGCAAGAGAGAAAATGAACAATATAAATGAGAACCGAACAGACAAAAGAACACCCGGCGGCGAAAAAAGCAAGGCGGAGTTAAAATGGTTTGTTTTGTTCCTCGCCGTCATCTTTTTTCTGCCGATCACCATCCTCGCGGTGGTGGAATGGTTTACAAGCGCCGATGCCTTTGCCATCGGCATCACGGGGTTTATGCAAGCCGTCATTGTCTATGGCGGCTTGGGGCTGGTGGCGGTGATCATCGCCCTTGTCTTATTCATACTGCTGATTCAGCCGGACACAACGTTCCTGCAAAAGGTTGGCAGAACCGCAGGCATTCTGCTTTGCCTCGCCGCCGCTTTCTTCCTTGTCCGGCCGCTCGTTTTGGACATCCCCTACCTCAAGCGCCCGGAAGCCGCCTATTTGGAGCGGCTGGAATTTGAATATTCGCGAGGGATCGGGGACTATGGTTCGGACGACTATTATCTGCGCGGCGTAGATATGACCGGCGAACGGCATTCCTTTGAAATCAGTGAAAAGAGGTACGAGGAAGGGCGCGCGCTGTGGGGCGGGAACGACTTTGCTCTGTTTGCGAAAGTTACCTACCTGCCGCACACCTCCACCTTGATAACGCTCGAATTTATGACAGAACTCGACGCGCCGGAGGCCGAATTGTACCCCACATCCCCCGAACTTTCGGATGATTGGGAAAGTTTTTCCATCCAGATCAATGACGCGGTGTATACGTTGCCGCTTCCCCTTGCGGATTTTCTTGACGACGGGTGGGTGATTTCCGAGGAGGATGCCGGGCTTTCTCTGCCCGGCGCGGAAGGCCCGTATGCGTCCTATGAATGGGAATGGGTCTCGCTGAGCAACGACCGCGAACAGGATATCAGTGTCTGTGTCTTCAACACCACCGAAAGCACGATGCCCGCCGCCGAGGGCACGGTGGGAGGTATTCATGTAATATATGGCAACTACGACTTTTCCGGCACAGAACTACGCCTTCCCGGTGGGTTGATGCTGGGATGGTCTACCAGAGAAGACGTCTTAAAACTGTATGGCCAACCGAACGATAGCTTTGAGGCAACCTATGGTGGATATAGCTTGAAATACGAAATTGATGACCCTCTTGACCCGGCCTCTTGGAAGCTTGGTTTTGATGATTCAGGCATTCTAGACGATGTTATGGTACACCACCAGGCTTATTTCCGTTCTGACTAACGTCATGGAATATGTACATCTTACCAGTCATCATTTAAGGCAAAGAAAACCGCTTGTCCTAGTGACCCTTATCTCGGCCATAGGGACAGGCGGTTTAGTTTTTTCTGATTGCTTACACGCTGCTGATCTTGTGTCGTGTTTATGCAAAATTTTAGGACCGCGGTGAAAGTCGACGGCTCAGAAGCTCAAAAAAGAAAAATGTATAACTCCGGGGTAATCTCCCCTTGACAAATCGCTTTCCACTATTATTTTGAATATATTCCGTTGACAAAATTGGGGCTTCCTGTCCCACCGAACCACGAAGAGGAGTAAGGTGTGAGCAGAAATTTTAGTACTTGGCTGTCTGGCTTTCGTGACAGCATTGCAGATTACGGATACTACATAGATTTTGAAAAAGTCCATCGTAATGTTGATGGTATCAAGATTGAGCTTAACATTCTCAACTCGCTTATTGGCTCTAACAATATCAAAGGCGATTTCAAAGAGTTAATCAAGAAATATCCTGAAACGCTGAAATGTATTCCTCTGTTGCTTGCGGTTAGAGCCAATGAAATTTATTGCCAGGACGAAAACGGTGGTTACATGTATCAGTTTGATTTTGGTAGGTATCCGCCCAAGGGTCATGCTTGTTATGAACGCTACGCATATTTTATGGAACACACAGGTCTGTTCGACTTGCTTCAAAACCATATCATCAATAATCTCGTTGACTATGCGACAGGCATTGAAACCGGGCTTGATTCAAATGGCCGGAAGAATCGTGGCGGTCATTTGATGGAGAATTTAGTTGAGAGCTTTATTAAGAGAGCTGGTTTTGTAAAGGGCAAAACCTATTTCAAGGAAATGTATATCCATCAGATTATTACAAAATGGGGTATCGATCTGTCGGCTATCTCAAATCAAGGCAAAATGGAAAAGCGTTTCGATTTCATTGTCAAAACACCCACTATGATTTATGGCATTGAAACAAACTTCTATGGCAGTGGCGGCAGTAAACTTAACGAGACAGCTCGCAGCTATAAGACACTTGCTCTTGAAACAGATACTATTGATGGCTTTACCTTTGTATGGTTTACGGATGGTAAAGGGTGGACAAGCGCTCGAAACAACCTTGAAGAAACCTTTGATGTGATGGAGCATATCTACAATATCAAAGATTTGGAGGCCGGCATTATCAGCGAGGTTTTCAAATGATGGCAAATAGGATTACAAGATGGGAGCCGGAAGATTTTGAATTGGAAATGACAACACATTGGTCTTTTCCCAAACGTGGCGATTGGGCTACCCATGATGCAAAATGGCGTGGAAATTGGTCGCCGTATATTCCACGAAATATTCTGCTCAGATACTCCCAAGAGGGAGATTTAGTTCTCGATCAGTTTGCCGGTGGCGGCACTACTCTTGTGGAAGCAAAACTCCTTAACCGAAATATTATCGGCGTAGATGTGAATGATGTTGCACTCGCAAGGTGCAGGGAAAAAGTGGACTTTGAGCACGAAGGTGCCGACGGCAAAGTTTATATTCATAAGGGCGATGCTCGTCATTTGGATTTTGTTCCCGACAGCAGTATAGACCTTATTTGCACACACCCTCCGTATGCGGACATCATTAAGTACAGTGAAGACATAGTTGAAGATTTATCACATCTAAAGGTAAAAGACTTCCTTGAGGAAATGAAAAAGGTAGCTTCTGAGAGCTACCGTGTGCTAAAGAAAGACAAGTTTTGTGCTGTCCTTATGGGCGATACCCGTCAAAAGGGACACATGATTCCGATGTCCTTTGAGGTTATGCGTAGTTTTGAGAATGCCGGCTTTAAGTTAAAAGAGCTGATTATAAAAGAGCAGCATAACTGTAAGGCAACGGGATATTGGAAAACCAACAGCGTGAAATACAATTTTTTGCTGATTGCACACGAATATTTGTTTGTGTTTAGAAAGTGAGGCAAGTGATGGCTACAATAAATGATTTTAAATATATTAAGTCGTTAAGTAAAAATATGTATCCGTAAGATATTGATAAATTCTCGCCGTACAAGCAGTATAATATGGATTATCAGAATAATATGAAAACCACATCACACGTTTTATAAACAAAAAGCCTTAAGTTGTGGTTTTCGGCAACGAGTGAGAATAATTTCAGAGGCACGGAAAAGCCTGATTTTACTGTTTTTTTGAGGGGCTGAGGCCCTTCGGGGCGCCGGCCTGGCGGGCGTTTTCGTTTTTTGAATGGAAAAGCGCGAACGAAGGGAGGCTTCGTTCGCGCTTTTTGTTTGCGGTTTTCTGCGTGATGGGGCTGGCGCTTTGCGCACGGCCGGGGTGCGGGAAGTGCTCAATGTTGTTCCGCTTTGGGGGGACGCCTATCAGAAACGAGGGTAAAAAAACAGGGCGCCCGCAGCCGGTTTGGCTGCGGGCGCCTTTCTTTTCGGGGCGCAGGGGGGGAGTGCTGCCGGTGCGGCGGGGCGGGCGGCCCGGGCGCTGTGACGGTGTTGACGGCCAGGGCAAGGGTGATTTCATGGCAGATTGCCCGCTTTTCGAAACACCCCGCCCACAAAGGTGATGGCCCTGCCGGAGGCATCTTGATGGAAAGAGAGCTGCTGGGTGCCTTGAAGCACAAAGCCAAGCGATTCCAGCAGCCTGCGGGAGGGCGCGTTATCCAGCGCGGTGCCTGCGGTGAACGCCGCCACGGGGCCGCGCTGCATCAAAAACTGCATCAGGGCCTGCACGCTTTCGCGCGCATAGCCCCTGCCGTGCCAGGCCGAGTGAAAGCAATAGCCCACGTCGTAGGTTTGCCCTTCGGCGCGGAACCCCACATAGCCGATGAGCTGCTGCGCCCGGCACACGGCGAAAAACAGGCCGCTGGCGGCAAACTGCTTTGCCAGCGCCTGTGCGCCGGCCGCGCCGGTGGGCAGCGGGGCGTCGTACACGGCATAGGGCGAGCGGCTGAAGTTGCGCCAGATGGCCAGCAGCGCAGGCCAATCGGTTTCTTGCAGGCTGCGGATGTGCAGCCTTTCGGTGTTGAGAACCATAAGGCGGCTCCTTTCCGGGCGCGGCGGCCGCTTATTCCTGCTGCGAGGCCTGGTAGCCCTCGCCCCAGGCCCACATGGCGTCCAGAATGGGCTTCAGGCTTTGGCCCAGCGCGGTGAGGGAGTATTCCACCCGGGGCGGCACTTCCGCGTACACCTTGCGGTGCACAAGGCCGCTTTCCTCCATGGCGCGCAGCTGGGCCGTAAGCACCTTTTGCGAAATGTTGCCCACCGATTTTTTCAGCTGGCCAAAGCGCTTTTTGCCCGGCATTAAATCGCGCAGAATCAGCACTTTCCACTTGTCGCCAATCAGCGTCAGCGTGGTTTCCACCGGGCAGGCGGGCAGTTCTGTTTTCAGGTTCGGTTCCTGCATAGGGCATCCCTCTTTCTATGGTTTCTATTAGAAACTTTATTTCTTATTTTACCATATTGCGCCCAGGGGGTCAACGGCCCGGCCTGGCCGTGCGGGCAGGCAAGGAGGCCGCACACCGCCCGGCACGCAGGGCGGCGCGCGGCGCAGGGCTGCCAGGGCGAAAGCCGGGACCGGGCGCGGCGCCGTCCCGCTTTGCCCGGGCGCGCGGCGGGCAGAACGGCCCAAGAGACGGCCGCCGGAAGAGGCAAGCCGCGCCGCGAGGAGCGGGAACCATGCCCCCGAAACCGCGCGCGGGGCCCCGGGAACCGCAGGGCAAGGCCGCGGTGCGCCGCCGCAAGGAAGGGGCGGCACGGGCACGCCGTTTGGCTTTTGCAGGGCAGTTTGGGGCCGGAGAAAGGCCAATGGTTTCTATTTAGTAACTACGGCACAATAAAGTGCTTACTTTACAACAGAAACTTTTGCGCATAGGATAAAGGCAAGGGCTGAGAGGAACGGCCGCTTCAAGGCCCGGCGAAACCCAAAGGAGAAATGTAAAATGACGCTGATTCAAAAACTGTTTGGCAGCAAACCCGCAAAGGAGGAACCTGAAATGACGAACATCCAGAAAGCACTTGAACTGATTGGCACCTTTGCCTCTGGCGACACGGAAAAGGCCAAGGGCCTGCTGGCCGAGGGCTACATTCAGCACAACCTGGCCTATGGCACGGGGCGCGACGCGTTTGTGGGGTCGGTTGCTTACCTGGCCTCGGCCCCGGTGAAAACCACGGTGGAGAATATCCGCGCCTTTGAGGACGGGGATAAGGTGTTTTTGCAGACGGTGTACAACTTTGCCGGCGCGGGCGAGCAGGTGGCCTTTGACATTTTCCGCTTTGACGAAAGCGGCAAAATTGCCGAGCACTGGGACAATTTGGCGGCAAAGGCGGGGCCCAACCCCTCTGGCAGAACCCAGATAGACGGCACGAAGGAAGTGAAAGACCTGGACAAAACCGGGGAAAACCGCGAGCTGGTGAAACACTTTCTTTTCGATGTGATGCAGGGCAAGCACCCGGAAAAGACGGCCAGTTACTTTGACGGAGACAGCTACATTCAGCACAACACGGGCATTGCCGACGGCCTTTCCGGGCTGGGCGCGGCGCTGGCTGCCCTGGCCGGACAGGGTGTGCAGATGGTGTATGACAAAACGCACCAGGTGCTGGCGCAGGGCAACTTTGTGCTGGCGGTGAGCGAGGGCACCTTTGGCGGCGCGCCCACCAGTTACTACGACCTGTGGCGCGTGGAAAACGGCAAAATTGCCGAGCACTGGGATGTGATGGAAACCATTGCCGGGCCGTCTGCCTGGCAGAACCAGAACGGGAAGTTTTAACGCGGCGGGGAACGCACCCCGCCTGTGGCCGGGGAAAGGGCAAAGAAGAGACGATGCCCGAAGGCAGGGCCGCCCCCATGGCGGCCCTGCCTGTAGAACTGCGCGCACATGGGGGCGGAGGCCTGGCGGCTTTTGAAAGCGCGTGCCATTGTTTCCGCTGGAAACTACGGCACAATATTGTGCCTGCTTTACGGCCCGGCCCGGCGGCGCTATGATAGAAAACAGAAGGAGTGGGGCAACCATGACGGCAGCAGAGGTTTTGCAGTATTTGCAGCAAAAGATACACACCACCGTGGCGGCAACCACGGGGCAAGACGGGCTGCCGGTAACCTGCGCCCTTGACCTGATGGACGCCGATGAAAGCGGGCTGTATTTTCTTACCGCCAAAGGCAAGGGGTTTTATCAGCGGCTGAAAACAGGCGGGTATGTGGCGCTGACGGGGCTGAAAGGGGAAACCACCCTTTCCTGCGTGGCGGTGTCGGTGCGCGGCAGGGTGAGAGAGCTGGGCAGCGCGCCGCTGCCGCGCCTGCTGGAAAAGAACCCGTATATGCGGGAAATTTACCCCACCCCCGAGGCCCAACGGGCGCTGACGGTGTTTCAGCTTTACGAAGCAAGCGGGGAGTGGTTCGATTTATCGAAAAAGCCCATCGAGCGGTTTGCCTTTTCGTTCGGCGGCGCGCAGGCAAAGAAGGCGGGCTATTTTGTGACGGACCGGTGCACCGGCTGCAAATTGTGCCATTCCAAATGCCCGCAGAAGTGCATTGATAGTTCGGCAAAGCCCGTTGTCATTCAGCAGGCGCACTGCCTGCACTGCGGAAACTGCTTTGAAATTTGCCCCGCAGGGGCCATTGAAAGGAGGTAGCCCCATGGCGCAGCCAGCCACGCAGGCGCAGCGGCTTGACTTTTTGCTTCGCTATTTGCTGGGCGAGAGAAAAGAGTACCGGAACATTGAAATTCCTGCCGCGCAGCCCGAAAAGCAGCGCCTGCTGCGCAGCCTGATGAACGTGCGCCCGCCCGCGCCGGCCAGCGAGGCGTTTTTGCGCGTGCAGGACGCCTACCTGCAGGAAGAGACAAAGCGCAGGGGAACGACGGACGTTGCCGGCCTGCAGCCGGTTCAAAGCGGAATTTACCTGTGGCAGGGGGACATTACAACCCTGCGTTGCGACGCCATTGTCAACGCCGCAAACAGCCAGATGCTGGGGTGTTTTGTGCCCTGCCACGGCTGCATTGACAACGCCATTCACACCTGGGCCGGTGTGCAGCTTCGGCTGGCCTGCGCGCAGCAGATGCAGCGGCAGGGGCGGGAAGAAGCGCCCGGCAGGGCGAAGATAACCCCGGGCTTTAACCTGCCCTGCCGCTATGTGCTGCACACTGTGGGGCCCATGGTGGGCGGGGCCGTTACCAGGAAAGACCGGGAATTGCTGGCAGGCTGTTACCGCTCCTGCCTGAATTTGGCGGCAGCCCACGGCCTGCACAGCGTGGCCTTTTGCTGCATTTCCACCGGCGAGTTCCATTTCCCCGCCGGACCGGCGGCAGAGATTGCCGTTCAGACGGTGCGGGAATGGCAGCGGCAGAACCCGGGGAACGTGGAGGTGATTTTCAATGTGTTCCAAGACAGCGACTATGCAATTTACAAGCGCCTGCTGCAATGAGGCCTTGCGGCTGAAACAGGCGCTGCACGCGGCGGACGCCGTGGTGCTTGGGGCCGGGGCCGGGCTTTCCACCTCGGCCGGGTTTTGCTATACCGGCGAACGCTTTCGGAAATATTTTGGGGATTTTATGGCAAAATACGGCTTTCGCGATATGTATTCCGGCGGGTTTTACCCGTTTCCCACGCTGGAAGAGCATTGGGCGTACTGGAGCCGGTATATTTACATCAACCGGTATATGGATGCTCCGAGGCCTGTTTATAGAGAGCTTTATGACTTGGTAAAGGATAAAGATTATTTCGTTTTGACAACCAATGTGGATCATTGCTTTCAAAAAGCCGGGTTTGACAAGCGCCGCCTGTTCTATACGCAAGGAGATTACGGCTTATTTCAGTGCAGTGAGCCTTGTCATCAAGGAACCTATGATAATGCAGCGATTATCCGTAAAATGGTTGAAGCACAAGGCTATGTGATCTCTGAAAATGGCGGGTTAAGTTTGCCGGATGGGATTTTGCCTGAAATGAAAATCCCTTCTGATTTGGTTCCACACTGCCCAAAGTGCGGCAAGCCTATGAGTATGAATCTTCGGTCTGATGATACCTTTGTGGAGGACGAAGGCTGGCATCGAGCAGCTCAACGATATTCCGATTTTCTTCGTAAGCATCAAAACATGAGAGTGTTGTTTTTAGAAGCAGCCGTTGGCTTCAACACCCCGGTGATTATCAAATATCCCTTCTGGCGCATGACGGCGCAGAACCGGCGGGCGGTGTATGCCTGTGTCAACCTGGGCGAGGCCTGGGCGCCAAGGGAGATTGCAGAGCGCGCGATCTGCCTGGATGGGGACATTGGCGAAGTGCTGCAAAAGCTAAAATGAAAATTTTCGGGCGCGGTGTTTGACAAACAGAGTTCAGCCGCAACGCAGGGCGCGGCAAAGGGCCGGGCGCGCTGAGGTATAGCAAAAAGGCATGATATGCCATGGGAAAAAGGCATTTGGCAGGCGGGCAAAGCGGGCGTATAATGAAAGAAAAAAGCCCCGGCGCGCCGCGGCGCACGGGAAGAGGGAGACGCAATGGAATACCGCAAACTGCCGAAGGGCACAGAGGAAATTGGCATCATCGGCCTTGGCAACAGCAGCCTGGGGGATGCGGGCGAAAAAGAGGCGCAGGCCACGGTGGAGCTTGCGCTGGAAAACGGCGTGAACTATTTTGACATGGCGGCGGGCGACGCGCGGCCGTTTGCGGCGTATGGCCGCGCGGTGGCGGGCAGCCGCAGCAAGGTGTATTACCAGGTGCATTTCGGGGCCGATTACCGCACCGGCAAATACGGCTGGACGCTGGAGCTGGAGGCGATTCGGCGCTCGGTGGCCTGGCAGCTGGAGGCGCTGAAAACAGACTATATCGACTTCGGCTTTCTGCACTGCATAGACGAAGTGGCAGACCTGGAAACGGCCCGGGCGCACGGCACGCTGGAATATTTAAAAACGCTGAAGCGCCAGGGCGTTGTGCGGCACATTGGGCTTTCGTCCCACACGCCGCAGGTGGTGCACAAGGTGCTGGACATGGGGCTGATTGACATGCTGATGTTCAGCATCAACCCCGCCTACGATTACCGCCACGGCGAGTTTGCCATTGGCGAAGTGGACGAGCGGCAGGCGCTGTACCGCCGGTGCGAGGCCGAGGGCGTGGGCATTTCGGTGATGAAGGCGTTTTCGGGCGGGCAGCTGCTGCGCGCGGCCACCTCGCCGTTTGGGCAGGCGCTTAGCGAATACCAGTGCATGCAGTATGCGCTGGATAAACCCGGCGTGCTGACGGTGCTGCCCGGCGTGCGCAACCGGCAGGACGTGCGGCGCGTGCTGGGCTTTTTGACGGCGGGCCCCGAAGCGCGGGATTATTCTGTGCTGGGCACCTTTGCCCCGCAGGACGCCGCGGGCGTGTGCGTATACTGCAACCACTGCCAGCCGTGCCCGGCCGGGCTGGACATTGGCCTTGTCAACAAATATTACGACCTGGCCCGCGCCGGGGACGCCCTGGCGAAAAACCACTATGCCAACCTGGGCAAAACGGCCGCGGCGTGCGTGGGCTGCGGCCACTGCGACGCACGCTGCCCCTTCCGTGTGAAGCAGGCGCAGCGCATGAAAGAAATTTGCGCCTATTTCGGCGCCTGAGGCAGCGCGCCCTGCCCCTTGCCCGGCGCGCAAAAATAAGCGCCCCCGCAGCGCGAAGCAAGCCGCAGGGGCGCAGGCACGCGCCGGCCCGGGCGTGCAAAAGCAAGAATGCACTGGCTTTGGGCGCGCTGGCGCAAGAAACCATTGCCCCTGAAGCGGTTTTGCGGCTGCCCATGGCAGCAAAAGTTCCGCTGGCACTTTTGAGCAAACTGCCCGTTCGCGAAGCGATGGCGGCAATGCTGTTTGCCGCCAGGGGCCGGCCCGGCAATTTTGGGCGAATAGTAGCGTGAAAAAAGCCCGGTAATCCTGATGGATTACCGGGCTTTTTGAATGCGCCGGGCGGCAAAATTGTTTGCCCAAAACCGATGTTTTCTTGCGCCGGCACGCCTTTTGCCGGGCGCTTTTTACACTGCGGTTCACGCAAAATGGGCGCAAAAGCGATGCGTTCTTGCGGCCCGCCCCTGGCCGCAGGGGCGTTTTGGGCGCGGCAGGCCGGGCGGAAGCCCGCCGCGGGGGCATGTTATTCCCCCGTTTGCGGCTGTGCCAGGGCGCGGGCCATATCCATGAAATGGCCCAGCGCGGGCGAGAGGAATTTCGATTTGTGCACGGCCAGGCACACGGTGCTGTGCACGTCCAGCCCCTGCACGCGGATGACGGCCAGCTGCCCGGCGTCCAGCGCGGCCGCGGCCACCTGGCGGGGCAGCACGGTGACGCCAAGGCCCAGGCCCACGGCGGCCAGAATGGCCTGCACCGAGGCGCACTGCCACGCGGGGCGGGGCGTGTAGCCCGCCTGGGCCACGGCGGCGCTGAACAGCTGAAACGCGCCCGAGCCGCGCTGGCGCAGCACCAGCGGCTGGGCCATGAACTGCGCCAGCGTGACGCTGCGCCCTGCCATGGGGTGGCCGGGCGCGCACAGGGCAACGTGCTGCTCGGTGAACAGGGGGGTGAGGGCAATGAAGCGCGAGCGCACCACGCCCGCCACAATGGCGGCGTCCAGCTCGTTTTCCAGCAGGCGCTTTTCCACCTCGTCGGTGGTGTCCACCGTCACCTCCAGGCGGATGTGCGGAAAGCGCGCGGCAAACCTGGCCGCCAGGGCGGGCATGCCGTACACGCCGAAGGTGACGCTGGCGCCCACGCGCAGCAGGCCGTGGGAATCCGGGTTTTGAAACGAGGCCTCCACCTCGTCGTACAGGCTGATGAGGTGCGTGGCATAGCCCAGCAGGGCGCGGCCTGCCTCGGTGATTTTCAGGCGCTGGCTGATGCGCTCGAACAGGCGGGTGCCGTAGTGCTGCTCCAGCTCGCGGATGGCCACGCTGACGGTGGGCTGCGACACATACAGCGCCTGCGCGGCCCTGGTGACGCTGCCGGTGTTGGCCACGGCAATGAAGATGCGGAAATGGCGGATGGTCACGGGCGGGCCTCCTTTCCCCCGGCACAGCGCGGCCCGCGCGCCGGGGCAAGATGATAGCAAAAAGGCTAAGAACTATATAAAATTATAGTATTTTTATTATGACTGTGCAAGTGGTAAGATGAAGGCGGGCCCAAAGGGGCACACAGCATGCGGCGCTGCCCGGCGCACGGGCGGGCCGCAGAAGGGGGAGGAAACATTGCACACACAAAAGGGCCCCGGCCAGGCCGGGGCACAGCCCGCGCCGCAAGCCGGGCACAGCGCGGGCCGCGCGGCGGCCGCGCCGCGCTGTGACAGGGCCAAGCTGTGGCCGCTGTTTTTGGCCACGCTGTATATCAGCACGTTTACCTTTGGCGGCGGGTTTGTAATTGTCACCTTTATGAAGCGCAAATTTGTGGACAGCCTGAAATGGCTGAGCGAAGAGGAAATGCTGGATTTTGCCGCCCTGGCCCAGGCCTCGCCGGGGGCCATTGCGGTGAACGCGGCCATTCTGGTGGGCTGGCGCGTGTGCGGCTTTGCGGGCATGGCGGTGGCCGTGCTGGGCACCATTCTGCCGCCGATGGTGATTTTGTCGGTGATTTCGCTGTTTTATGCGGCCTTTGCCGCCAACCGCTGGGTGGCGCTGGCGCTGAAGGGCATGCAGGCGGGCGTGGCCGCCGTGATACTGGACGTGGCCTGCGGCCTTGGCGCCAAGGTGGCGAAAGAGCGCAGCGCCCTTTCGCTGGCGCTGATGGCCGGGGCCTTTCTGGCAAACTTTGTGTTTGACGTAAACGTCATTTTCATCATTCTGGCCGCGGCCCTGGCGGGCGTGGGCAAGACACTGTGGCTGCGGCGGAAGGGGGCGGGCGCGCCATGACCTATGTGCAGCTGTTTTTCAGCTTTCTGCTGGTGGGGCTGTTCAGCGTGGGCGGCGGCTATGCGGCCATTCCCCTCATTCAGGCGCAGGTGGTGGAGGCCCACGGCTGGCTTACCATGGCCGAGTTCACCAACCTTGTCACCATTGCCGAAATGACGCCCGGCCCCATTGCCGTGAACTCGGCCACCTTTGTGGGCATTCGCATTGCGGGCGTGCCGGGCGCCGTGGTGGCCACGCTGGGGTGCATTTTCCCGGCGCTTATTCTGGTGTCGGTGCTGGCGTATCTGTACCGGCGCTACCAAAGCGCCCCCGCGCTGGACAGCGTGCTGAGCTGCCTGCGCCCGGCGGTGGTGGCGCTGATTGCGGCGGCGGGCCTTGCCATGCTGGGCACGGCCGTGCTGGGCGGCGCAGCCCCGGCGCCGGGCAACGTGCAGTGGGCCTCGGCGGCGCTGTTCTGCGCGGCCCTGGTGCTGCTGCGCTGGCGCAAGTGGAACCCCATTCTGGTGATGTGCCTGTGCGGCGCGGCCAGCCTTGCGCTGGGCGCCGCGGGCCTTGTGCCCGTGTAGCATCTGCAAACCGGGAAACAGCCGCCGGGGCCGCCCGGGCGCTTTCGGGCCCGGCCGGCAGCCATTGCCCTGCGGCCCTGGCGCCCCGTGCGGGCGCGGCGCTGGCGGCGGCCGCGCGTGGCTTTGCCCATGGCCGGGCCGCGGCGCAGCTTTTGCGCCGGTGGGCAGGGCATGGCCCGCAGCGCTGGCGCAAAGCGAAACGCCAGCGCTGCCCCTGTTCCCGCGTGCGAGGCACAAAACAGAAAAAGGCGCTCGCTTTCCCCTTTGGGAAAGCGAGCGCCTTTCTGCGTTTGTTCAGTGCGCCTGGCGCATGGCCTGAAGCTCTGCCGTGTGGTGCGCCACCACGGTTTCCAGCGTGCTTGTGCGGCTGCGCAGCTCGTCCACCTGCGCGGCTTTGTGCAAAAGCGTATCCAGCTTTGCGGCCACATCGCCATACTGCTCGGCCACCAGGCTGATTTTGTGGTCCTGCTGTTCCACCAATACGCGCGTGTGGCGCATCTCGGCCTCCAGCGCTTCCTGCCGCGCCTCCACCTTTTCCAGCCGCGCGCTCAGGGCGTCCTGCCCGGCGCGCAGTTCGTCCTGCCCGGCGCGCAGTTCGTCCTGCCCGGCGCGCAGCTCGTCCTGCCCGGCGCGCAGCTCGTCCTGCCCGGCTTTCAGTTCGGCCAGCAGCTGCAAAATCATCTCTTCATTTTTCATTCGCCCACACCTCTTTTGTGCCGCATGGCCTGCCGGCCCTGTTGCTCTATTATACCCCGTTTTGCGCAAGGCGGCAAGGCGGCAGGGTAACCAAAATGCAGGCGCATTTTTTTGTGTTCTTTTGCCCAGTGTGCCTGCCGGGCAAGAAGATAATACAAAAAGTATAAAAAATACAAATTGTATATTACTCTTCCAGCGTGCAGGCCGCAAGGGGCTGGCCGCGGAAGGCGGCATAGCGCTGTGCCAACGCCTGCACCTGCGCGCGCCCGGCCGAAGAAAGCGGGGCAAACAGCGTAAAGCGAAGCGCAAGGCCTTTGCCCTGCGCGCTTTGGCGCCACACGCCCGCAACGGCCCCGGCCTGCAGCAGCACGCCCGGGTTCGAAACGGTTTGCCACACGGCTTTGTGCCGGGCGGCGTCTGGCAGCAGCAGGGCCTTTTCGCGCGGGCCGTGCACATCCAGGTAGGGGTCGTGCGGGCCCAGCAGCAACAGCTGCGGCTGTGCCGGCGCGGCGGCCAGCAGGGCGGGCATGTCCTGCGCCAGCATCCAGGCCGAGCGCCCTTCCAGCTGCACGGGCTGCAATTCGGGCTGCACGGCGGCCCACATGCGCTTTGCCTGCGCGGGGCACGCGCCCAGCCAGCTTTGAAACGCGGCGGGCGTGGCCGGGCCATAGCAGTGCAAAAACCGGCGCGCAAGGGCCGCGGCAGCGTCTGGCCGCGGGGCGGCCAGCGGCGCGCCCAGCCAGGCCCGGGGCGAAGTGAACGTGGGCAGCGCGCCCTGGCGGCGGCCAAACACCACCAGCCGCTCGAAGGCGCACGGGCGCAGAAGAAACGAGGCCACGGCCCCGCCCAGCGTCTGCACGTCCGGCCGGCCATAGGGCGAGGGGCTGTTCCACACGGGCTGCTTTTCCACGGGCAGCTGCGGCAGCACCAGGGCGGCCACGGCGGCGTCCAGCGCGGGCTTGCCCACAATGACCTGGCGGCCCAGGCACTGCTGCGCCGCGCCCCGCACAAGCGGCCACAGCTGCTGCACCGTCATGGAAAGGCGGCCCAGCGCAAGGCCAATGCCGCGCGTATACACCCAGGGCTGCTCGCTGTGCGCGCCCTGCAGCGCGCACAGAAACACATCGCTGTCCCGCGTGGGAAACACGGCGGGCGCGCCGCGCAGGCTCCAGGCCTGAAGCAGGCTTTTTTCCTCATACAGCGCGCGGCGGATGCCGGCCGGCGAGGCGCCCTGCACGCGGGCGAACAGCGCCGTCTCGAAGGCGCCGGGGGGCGAATTCTGCAGCCCGCAGGCCGCGGCGGCCTCGCAGTAGGCGCCCGGCGGCAGCGGGGCGGCCAGATGGTGCGCGCGCAGGCGGTGGCTGCGCGCCATTTCGGCTGTGACAACGGGTAGCTGCGCCATGGGGCGCCCTCCTTTCCAAAGGGCCGCGCAAAGGGCGGCACGGGCTGCGCGGTGCGCCAACCCGGCCGCGTTTTTTGCACTGGCACGCCAAAGGGCGGCGTTTTGCCTTATCATACACCTTTTGCGCGCAAAAGCCAAGGCGGGCGGCACGGCTGCCCGCCTCCGGCGCGCCCGGCCGCCCCGCCGGGGTGAAACCTGTGTGAAAGCGTGCACCGCGGCGGGAAAATGTGGTAAACTATTGGGGGAACGCTGCGCGGCGCATCCGCCCCCGGGGGGCGTGCCGGGCGCGGCGGCCGCATCCGGCAAAGAGAGGGAAGGCATGAAATGAAACAGGCAGTTTTTGTAGATTACACCGGCACGCTGGTGAAAGAGGACGGGCCGGATTTACACGGCGTGGTGCGCGCCATCTGCGCGAGCAGCGATGAAAAAGACCCGCGCCGAGCGCTGGCCTTTTGGTGGCAGCGGCTGAAACAGTACGAGGCGGCCAGCTTTGGCCCCGCGTTTTTGACGCAGGACGAAATTGTGCAGCGCATTTTGGCCGATTGCGAACGCCAGCTGCACCTGCAGGCCGACAAGGCCGCCCTGCACGCGGGCATCCGCCGCTTTTGGGCAAGCGCGCCTCTGTTTGAAGACGCGCCCGCCTTTTTTGCGGCGTGCCCGGTGCCGGTGTGGGTGCTTACCAACAACAGCGAGGGCTGTGTGCGCGAAAACCTGGCCGCGCACGGCATTGTGCCCGCGGGCATTGTGACGGGGGACATGGCGCGCGCCTATAAGCCGCACCGCGCGTTTTTTGAAAAGGCCCTGGCGCTGAGCGGCTGCACGGCGGACGGCGCCGTGCACATTGGCGATTCGGCGCGCTCGGACATTGAGGGCGCCCGCGCGGCGGGCATAGAGGCCGTGCTGCTGTGCCGCGGCGGGCAGCCCGCGCCCTGCGGGGTGCGCGCGGCGCAAACTTTGCCCGAGGCGCTGGCCCTGGCCCTGGCGTAAGGGGCGGGCGGCCCAAAGCCCGGGCCCCGGCGGCGCAAAGGGCGGGCCTGCTGTGCCGCCCCACGGCCGGCCGCGCTCAAGGGGCGCCCATGGCGCCCGCCCCGTTTGAGGTGCGCGCCGCGGCATGAAAAACGTGCAAAAAAAGAAAGCCCCCATGCAAAAGCCCCCGCGGCCGCACGGCCGCGGGGGCTGGTTTTGTTTGCGGGCAAAGCGCGCGGCGCAGGTTTTGGGGCGCATTCGCTTGACGCATTGGGCCCAGAACAGGTAGAATAAGGAAAATGAACCCTGCGGCGCACGGGCACGCCAGGTTTTGCGGCGGCGTGCCCTGAAACGGGCAGGGGGTGCGGGGCGCGCCGCCGGGCCGGCCGGCGGGGAAGGCCCCGTGGGGCACGGCTGCCGGGGGCGGCCTTCAAAGGGGGATGCGGCATGCGGAAATGTGCGTGGGCGCCGTGCAAAGGGCGCGGCCTCAGCGGGCGGCTTTTGTGGGGGCTGGCCCTGGCGGCCGCGGCGGCCAAGATGGCGCTTTGCGCCCTTCAGCTGGCGCAGGCCACACCGGCGTTCAGCCCCATCGACGACACCCTGATGTTCGAGATGGCCCGCAGCATCCGCGAAGGGAACTGGCTGGGGGAATATGGCTACCTCACGCTGGGCAAGCACAGCTTTTTTGCCCTGTGGCTGGCCTTTTTAAATGTGCTGCATGTGAACTTCCTTGTGGGCGGCCAGCTTTTGTACGCCGCGGCCTGCCTGGTGCTGCTGGCCGCCGTGAAGCCGCTTTTTTGCACCAACGCCGCGCGCGGGCTTGTGTTTCTGGCGGTGCTGTGGCTGCCCGCCAGCTGGGCGCAGTTCACGCTGCGCGTATACCGCGACAACATCTACCCCGCCTTAGTGCTGCTGGCGCTGGGGGGGCTTGTGGGGGCGTTTTGCCGCTTTGCCCAGCCGGCCAAAAAGGCCGTGCCATACTATGTTGTTGCGGGCGCGGCGCTGGCCGCCGCGTGGCTGTGCCACGAGGACAACGCCCTGCTGCTGCCCTTTGTGGGGTGTGCGGCGGCGGTGTACCTTGTGTTTCTGTTCACTTCCAAAACGGCCGGGCAAAAGCGCGCCAAGCTGGCGCTGCTTTTGCTGCCGCTGGCGCTGTGGGCGGGCGGCATTACGGCGTGGAAGGCCATGAACTACCGTTACTACGGGCGGTTCATTGTCAGCGATTTTTCCCAGGGGGAATTTGCAGACGCCATGGGCGCCCTGACGCGCGTGGCCCCCGACGCACAGCAGCGGTATATCCCCATTCCCTATCAGACGCGCCAGATGCTGTATGAGATATCGCCCACATTTGCGCTGCTGCAGCCGTATATAGAGACAACACACAACTATGAGCGGTATGGCCTTGCCCACCGCAGCGAGTTTATGGCCAACGGCATTCACTGGATGCTGCGCGAGGCCGCGGCCAACGCAGGCGTGTACGCCACGCCCGAGACGGCGCGCGCCTTCTGGCAGGCCGTGGCAGACGAGGTGAACGCGGCCTGCGACGCGGGCGAAGTGCCTGCAGGGCGAAAGCACAGCGGCGTGTTTTCGCCCGTGAAGGCTGAATACATTCTGCCCAGCCTGGAAAAGTTTGGCGACGAGGCCGCAGAGCTGCTGCTGTTCCGCCAGACATCGCCCCGGGCAAACCTCTCTGTCATCACCCCGGAGACGAACGCCGTGTGGGAGGAATTTTTGCACTGCCGCAGCTCCTGGATGGCGGAATACGGCAGCACCACAGACGCCTATTTCACCCCCACTCAAAACCTTGCCTATAAAATATTGGATGCGGCAACATGGTGCATGCGGGTGCTGGTGTGGCCCATGCTGGTGCTGGCTGTGCTGTGGCTGTGCCGCTATGTGCCGCGGTGTGTGCGCGGGGTGCGCCAGAAGGCGCCGCCCGCAGACATGGCCGGGTGCGTGCTGATGCTGGGGCTGTTTCTCACAGGGCTTTTGCGCCTGGTGGCGCTGGCGTACCTGTTTGCCGTGTCCATTAAGCTGGAGCCCGCCTCGCTGATGTACATGTCGCCCGCCGCTGCGCCCATGATGGCTTTTCTGGCCTTTGCCGCCGCGCGCTGGCTGGAAGGGGCGCTGCAGCCCGGAAAATGGGCCCGCGGCCGCGCGGCCCGGCGGCGCGCAAACGCCGCGGCATGAAAAGCGTGCAAAAAAGAAAGCCCCCATGCAAAAGCCCCCGCGGCCGCACGGCCGCGGGGGCTGATTTTGTTTGCGGGCAAAGCGCGCGGCGCAGGCGGCGGGGCGCAGGGCCGCAAAGGGCGCGCCTAGGGCCGCCTGCCCGGCCGCACAAAGGGCGGGCGCACGGCCGTTTCGGCCAGCGGGGCATAAAGCTGCGGGCGGCGGTAGGCGTTGCCGTGCACCTCGCTTTCGCGGTAGGCGCGCAGGCGCGCAAGGTTCAGCCGGGCAAGGTAAACGCCCTCTTCGCCGCCCGCGCGCAGAATGCACATATCCCGCTCGCCCGCGGCGTCCTCCTCGCCGGGCGCCTCAAAGCCGGGCGGCGCATAGGCCACGCCGTCAAACACGGTGGAGCAGCCGTTGCAATCGGGCACACCGGCGGGGTAGTTGCAGGTGGCCACGGCCAGCATGTTTTCAAACGCGCGGGCGCGCAGCTGGGCCAGGCGGTTGACGCCCATGGGGCAGGCGTTGGGCACCAGAATCAGCTCGGCCCCCTGCAGCATCAGCAGCCTTGCGCTTTCGGGAAATTCCCGGTCATAACAAATCATGGCGCCCACCTGCACGGGGCCGCAGGCGGTGTCCAGCGCGGCGGTGAAAAACCCGCTGCCGCGCGCAAGGGCCCTTTCCGCGCCAAAATCGCAGGTGTGCACCTTGGCATACAGCAGCCTTTGCGCGCCAAAGCGGTCAAACAGGGCCAGCGTGTTGCGCGCGCCGTGCGCGCACTGTTCCAGAAAGGTGACGGCAATGGCCATTTGAAGCTGCCCTGCCAGGGCGGCAAAGCTTTGCACAAACGGGCCGCCCGCGGGCACGGCCTGCGCCAGCCACCGGGCCGCGGGGCGCGCGGTGATGGCGTAGCCGTTGCTCCACATTTCCGGAAACAGCGCAAGGTCTGCCCCAAGGGCCCTGGCCCTGCGGCAGGCGGCCGCGCCCTTGCGCAGGTTTTCCTGCAGGGTGCCGCAGGGGGCCAGCTGCAGCAGCGCAATGTTCAAAGTGTGTTTCATGCGTCCTCCTGTGCGCCCGGCGGGGCGCTTTTTTTGCGCGCGGCCGGCGGCTAGAACGCTTTGGCGCGCAGCTCTATCACCTGGCCCACCACGCGCACGGGCAGGCTTTCACATTCCTCAAACGTGTAAAACATGGGCGGGTAGGCGGGGTTGTTCGCCACCAGCGAAATGCCGTTTTTGTGCTTCATCAGCTTTTTCACCGTGGCCTCGTCGCCGTTCACCAGCACCACCGCGGTGGCACCGCTTTCCACATCCGGCGTTTGGCGGCAGATAACCACGTCGCCCTCCAGCATGCGCGGCTCCATGCTGTCGCCCTTTATTTTCAGGGCAAACAGTTCGCCCAGGTGCGCCAGCGAGGGGGGCACTTCCTCATAGTCCAGCACGTCCTCCACGGCCGTCAGGGGAATGCCCGCGCGCACATACCCCAGCACGGGCACGCGCAGCGCCCCGCTTTGCGCGGCCGCCTCGCCCAGCAGGGCCGCAAGCGGCACGCCCAGGCGGCGGGCAAACGCTTCCACCACCGTCACCTTGGGGGTGCGCTGGCCGTTTTCATAGCGGCTTACCACCTGCTTGGTGGTGCCCAGCTGGGCGGCAAGCTCTTCCTGCGAAAGGCCGCGCTCGGTGCGCAAAGCGCGCAGGTTTTGGCCAAAGGTGCGTTCCATTGCAATGTCTCCTTTCCAAATCGGGCGCCGCCCGCGGGCGGCAGCGGCGGCCAAAGCCGCGCGCGAAGGGGGGAAGCCCGCCGGTGCGGGGGGCAGTGTACCAGGCTGCACGCAGGGGGAAAAGCGGCCGCGGGCGCGCAGGCCGGGCCGTGCGCCGCAGATGGGGCACGGGCGTGTGCCCGGGCGCGAAGCAGCACATGCGCAGCGTGTGACCGGCCAGCCCGGTTTCGCCAAAGGCGAAATGGGCGGCGCAAGCCGTACAAGGGCCGGGGCTGCGAGCGTGGGCCCCGAAACGAGCGCAGCGAATTTCGGGCGCGAAGCAGCACACGCGCAGCGTGTGACCGGCCAGCCCGGTTTCGCCAAAGGCGAAATGGGCGGCGCAAGCCGCACAAGGGCCGGGGCTGCGAGCGTGGGCCCCAAAATGAGCGCAGCGAATTTCGGGCGCGAAGCAGCACACGCGCAGCGTGTGACCGGCCAGCCCGGTTTCGCCAAAGGCGAAATGGGCGGCGCAAGCCGCACAAGGGCCGGGGCTGCGAGCGCGGGCCTCCGCCCGGCCGGGAAACCCCGGCGGCATGGCCGCGCACAGGGCAGAAAAACCTGCCTTTGGCGCGGGCTGCGCCAAAGGCGTGTGCGGGGGCACAAAGCCTGCCGGCGCGGCGCGCGGCTTTCAAAACCGCGCGCGGGGTGCATGGGAAAAGCCCATTGGGGCGCGGCCGCCCCTTTGGCTTCCATTGAAACACATTTCGTCACCAAATGCAACACAAAAATGAAAATTTTCAAAAATTAGTCACCAAATGGTTGACAAAGAGGAAAATCATGGTAAACTGAAATTGTCACCAAGTGGGTGACGAAAGAGAGGATGTGAGAAACATGCAGCCAGGCAGCGGCAAGGGGCAGGCGCCCGGGGCGTGCAGGCCGCCGGGCCGGTGAGGCCTGTGCCTATGCGTATAGAATAACAGCTTTTCTGTCCGGTTTATGGGATTTTGACGCCCGCGGCGGCGCGCCGGTGTGCGTGCGGCGCCGCGCGGTTTTGTATGGGCGTGCCCGGGGCCGCCCGCCCCGCAAGGGGGCGGCTGTGAGGCCCTTGGGGCGGATACGCTTTTTTTCTTCCCTTTTTAGTCACCGAATGGATGTTTTTCAAGAGACAGGAGGAAGCACATGACGCAAGGCATGGCAGGCAAACCCTTACTTCAGGGCAAGGGGGCGGGCGGCGCGGGGCGCATGGCACAGCAGCCTGGCCCGGCCGCAGGCGAAACCGGGGCGGCCCTGGCCGCAGGCCGGGAAAAGGGCCCCATGGCGGGAACAGAGGAAGCCCGGCAGGCCGTTTTTGCGGCAAACGAAATGCCGGGTGCAAACCCGGCAAGGGCCGGGGCTGCGAGCGTGGGCCCCGAAACGAGCGCAGCGAATTTCGGGCGCGAAGAGGATGCCAGACAGGCGGCCCGGCGCACGGCGCGCGCGGCCATGCGCATTTGGGCGGCGCGCACGCGGCGCGTGCGCGGGGGATGGCCCGGGCAGGAGGCCGTGCTGTGCCCGGAATGCGGCCGCGCGCTGGCGGGCGGAAGCCCCCTGTATGTTCGCCGCGGCACGGGCGCATGCCTGGGCTGCGCGCGGGATGTGGACAGGCACACCCCCTTTTTGCCCGTGTGCCCGGTGTGCATGGGCGCGCTGGGCGCGGGCGGGCCCGGCGAGGTGCCGCTGTACACGGCGCACGGGTGCGATTTTGTGCTGGGCTGTGGGCACTGTGTGGCCGTGCGCGAGGCCGGCTGGCCGGGGCAGCTGGAAGAGGAGGCGGGCGGATGCTGAACGAGGGCTTTATATTGCTGCACCGCAGCATGCTGCGCTGGGAATGGTATGGCGACGGCAACACCGCGCGGCTGTTCATCCATTTGCTGCTGACGGTGAACTACCGCCCCCAGCACTGGCGTGGCCTGAAGATACGGCGCGGGCAGCGCGTGGCCAGCGTGGCAAAGCTGGCCGAAGAGCTGAACATGACGCCCAAGTGCGTGCGCCTGGCGCTGCAGCGCCTGGCCGAAAGCGGCGAAATTGCGTGCGAGCCGCACACGCGCTACACCGTGTACACCGTGTGCAACTACGGGCTTTACCAGGGCTGGTGGGGCAAGGTGGAAGGGGGCCCGCAAACGGCGGCGCCAGGCCATTTTCCGGCCATGCCGCAGGGCGCGCAGGGCAAACTGAGGGCAAACAAAGGGCAACAATGGAACAAAGAACAACAACCCTTCTGCCCGCCGCCGCAAAGCGCGGCGGGGTATGACGGCCTAAGCCTGGAACAGCTTTTCTGCGCCCAGGCCCCGCCCGGCGCCCAGGCAGCGGGGCGCCGGGCAAGGCGGCGCTGGCGGCCCAAAGCGCCGGGCCAGCGCCCGCCGCAGGCGGAACGCGAGGCCGCCCGGTGCGGGCAGGCGCATGACGGCACAGCCGCCCCGCAGGCGGAACACGGGGCCGCACCCCGCCCGGCTGGCGGCGCGGCCGGGCAGCAGGCCGCCCGGCGGCCGGAAACACAGACGGAGGGAACGGCATGAGCGCACCGTACAACATGGCAGAGATGGCGGCCATTGGCCTGATGCTGCTGTACCCCCAGCAGGCGGGTGAGGCGCTGGGCCTGCTGCGGGCCGAGATGTTTGAGGCGCAGCCGCTGGCGGATATTTTTCGCTGCATCCAGCGCATGCACGCCGAAGGGCGCGCGTGGGACGGCGCGGCCGTGGCCGGGGCGCTGGGGCCGCAGTATAACGAGCTGGTGATGCAGTGCGCCGAGTGCACGGGCAGTGCGCAGCAGCTGGGCAGCTATGTGGCCATTGTGCGCCGGGCCTGGCGCGAGCGCATGCTGAAGGCCGCCGCGCTGGGCCTTGCCACAGGCGGGCAGGACGCCGACGGCATCACCGAGGCCATGCGCGCTTTGGTGCGCCGGCAGGACGAGCTTTTGGGCGAGGCGGGCCATGGCGCCGCAGCCAGCTTTGCCCAGTGCGCCGCAGCGGCGCTGGCGGGGCAGGGCGGCGCCGGGCAGGCCATGCAGGTGCCGGGCTGGCACGCCTTCAACCGCGCCACGGGCGGCCTTGCAAAAAAGGGCGTGTATGTAATTGCCGCGCGGCCCGGGCGGGGCAAAACAGATTTTGCCCTGCAAATGGCCGTGATGCTGGCGGCCAGATGGAGCGTGTGCTATTTCAGCATGGAGATGACGGGCACGCAGCTTGCGCGCCGCGCGCTTTCGCGGGTGTGCAGCATCCCGGCGGACGCCCTGCGCGACGGCACGCTTTCGCCCGCCCAGGCCGGGGCCGCACAGCAGGTGGCGGCGCGCTTTGACGAGCTGCGCCTCACCGTGGACGATGCCGCCGCCGTGGACATGCAGCGGCTGGAACAGGCCGCCGCCCGCCACAGGCCGGACGTGATATTTTTAGACCACATTGGCCTGATGAAAACGCGCGCGCGGCCCAAGCGCAGCGAAGAGCTGGCCGGGCTGACGCGGGCGCTGAAAGAGTTTGCCATGCGCCGCAACGTGGCGGTGGTGGAGCTGGTGCAGGCCGCGCGCGAAAGCGAGGGGCGGCGCATGGGCCTGCGGGACATGTTCGGCAGCGCCACCATCGAGCAGGACGCCGACGGCGTGCTGGCGCTGGAGCCGCAGGGCGAGGGCGCCGTTTCGGGCCAGGGCCGCCGGGACGTGCGGGTAAGCGTGCTGAAATGGCGCGAGGGCGTTGTGTGCGAGCTGCACTTTGCCTGGCAGCCGCAGTTTCACCGCTTTTGGCCCGTGGGGGGCTAAGGGGCGCTGCCCTGCGGCCCGCGCCCACCGGCAGGGCGCTTTGCCCGGCGGGCCCTGGCCCGCATGCCCCGCGCGCAGGGCGGGCGCGGGCACATTTTCCGGCCGGGCCGTTTGCCAAACAGCGGCCCGCCGTTTGAAACAGGAGGAGACGCAAATGATGGAGATGTTTGTTACCCTGCAGGTGCCGTACACGGCGCCGCTGGCCGCCGCCCTGGGGGCCAGCGCCGCGCCGCAGGGCGCGCCCGGCGCTTTGCACCCCGCGCACAAAGAGGCAGGCGCCGCGCCAAAAGGCGCGCCTGCCCGAACACAAGCGGGCGCAGGCGGCACCGGGGCGTGCGGCGCAAAGGCCCGCCCCCCTGCCGGGCCAGAGGCCGCGGCCGGCCGGGCGCCATTGCAGCCGGCGCACGGCACGCGCCGCATGCCCCTGCAGGAAAAGCTGGACGCTGTGGACGAATACCGGACGGGCGACAGCCTGTACACCGTGGCGGCGCGCCACGGCATTGCGCTGGCCGCGGCGCGCAGGCTGGTGGCCAGCCGCACGCTTTTGCGCGAGAACGAGCGCCGCCGCCGCAGGCTGATTGCGCTTGTGTGCAGCGCGCGCCCGCCCGTGCGGCCCGTGTGCCGCGGCTGTGTGTGGGGCTGCCGCGCCACGGGGCTGTGCACGCAGCCCCGGTGCCTGAACGCGCAGGGGCCGCAGGGGCAGCCCGCCCCCGGGCGCTAGGCGGCGGGGCGCACGGGCAAGGGCGCCTGCCGCGCCCGGCATTTTCCGGCAGGGCAAAGGCCGCCTTCCGCCGGGAAGCGGCCCCGCCGCGGCGCGCCGGGGCCCGGGCGGAGCGCAAGCGCGGCCGCAACACAAAAAAGGAGGCAAAGCCATGACAAAACGGGAATTCCGGCGGCTGTGGGCCGTGCCGGCAGACATTGACGCGCGCGTGCGGCGCATGCACCGCCTGGAAGAGAGCCTTTTGCGCGCGCCGCAGGTGGTGACAGACACGGTGCAGGCCTCGGGCCGCAGCGCGCCGTATGCGCTGGGCACGGTGACGGTGCGCGGCGTGTGCGCGGCGGACGGCCCGGCGGCGCGGGCCCGAAAGCGCGCCGAGGTGCGCCGCATGGCCCGCGCGCTGGAACAGAAAAACGCCCAGTACGAGCAGGACTACGCCGACGCCCTGCAGGCCATTGAGGGCATTGAGGACGCGGCGCTGCGCTGTGCCGTGCAGCTTGCCTGCCTGGAGGGCATGCCCTGGGAGGCCGTGGCCGACGAGCTGGGCGCCACGGGCGAGGCCTGGCGCAAACGGGTGGAGCGCTGGCTGGCCGCGTGGGAAAAGGCCGCCGCGCACGCCGCCGGAAAACCGGCGTGCCCTGCGCCGTTCTCTTTCGGCGCAGCGCAGAAGGCGGATGCGGCCGGGCGCAAAAAAGGGTTTGATTTTTCGCGCAAAATGAGGTAATATATATTTTATAAATGCACCGTTTTATGTGGTGCGCAGAAAGGGGCCCCTTTCTGTTTCTCCGGCAAGGCCGGAGAAATGTTCTGGGCGGCGGTGCGCGCAGGGGGGGCAGAACACAAAAGGAGAGGAAACGCATGAAAAAGGGCAAGAAGCTTGTGTGCGGCCTGCTGGCGGCGGCCCTGCTGGCGTGCCTGGCGCCCGCGGGGGCACTGGCAGCCGGGGAGAACTATGTGGAAGTGGTTTTAACCGTCAACCCTGAATATGCGGCGCAGGGCCATGGCGCGGCCGGGCGCATTGCGGCGGCACAGCAGGCCATGGATGTGCAGTTTGTCAGCGTGGCCGAGGCGCAGGCGGCCTTTCAAAAGCTGTATGCGGCCGGGGAGGACGGCAACTACACCGGCACGAAGGACGAGGGCGATTTGAACGGTTATGTGAACGCCAACCCCTTTTACTACCGCGCCAGCGACGCGCCCAGCGAAGTGGACAAGCGCCCGGTGCAGGCGGTGGAGTTTGTGGTGCACGGCACGGTGCCCGCGGGCAGCCAGACGGGCATTCAGCTTGGCAGCGGGCAGGGCTTTGTGGTGAACGACGTGAAGCTTACCGGCGCGCAGGGCGCGGGCGTTATCACGCAGGCCGCAGGTTTTTGGGCCAAGGTGGCGGGCGGTTATGAAGAAACGTTTGTGACAAGCGGCACCTTCACGGTGAGCGGCATCGACTTCCAGTGCGATGCAGCGCAGGGCACCACAAGCATTGCTGCCGAAGGCGGCTCATACAACACGCCCGGCAACACGCTGCGCGCCGATTCGGTGACGGTGACGATACAGAACTGCAAGTTCCACAACCAATTGTATTTTTACACGAATGACGGCCATGTGAAAAGCCAGAACTTCACCATTCGGGAATGCGAGTTCACGGGCACGCAAAAAGAGGGCGGCTATGCCATTTTTGTGCAGCCGGACCAGCGTGACCAGGGCCAGGCTTCCTCTGTGGTGATCGAGAAAAACAAAATTTCAAACTACGACCGCGGCATCAACGTGCAGGCGCGCAACAGCGCGGTGGTGAACATTACCGGCAATGAAATAAACGGCATTACCGGCGCGGACAAAGAGGCTATCCAGATCACAAGCTGCAAAACGGCCAGCGTGACAGGCAACACCATTCGAAACGTGGCGGGCAATGTGCTGCGGGTGCACAGCCTTGCCAACCAGGTGGTGCAGCAGGTGAACGTGGAAGAAAACACCATTGAACAAAGCGCCTACCTGCTGTGGGACCAGACGGCCGGCGCCGCAGGCGTTACGTTTGCGCGCAATGAGATAGCGGCCGATGTGGACCGCGTGCACGGCTATAACAAAGACAACGGCCAGCTGGTGAACAGTTCGCCCGATATGGCGGGCGATGCGCTGAACATCACGGTGACGTGGTTTGACGGCGTGCAGGGGCCGCGCACCCAGGTGGTGCAGGGCGGCTGGGGCAAGCCTTTGGCAAAACCGGCAGACCCCGTGCGTGCGGGCTATGTTTTCGGCGGCTGGTATGCCGACGCGGCGTGCACCACGCCGTTCTCTTTCGGCGCAGCGCAGAAGGCGGATGTGGCTGTGTATGCCAAGTGGACGCAGAACAGCCAGCCAAACACGGGCAGCACGCAGGCAAAGCAGAACCCCAAAACAGGCGTGTGAAAGCGCGGCATGCCGCGCGCCGATGGGCGCAACCGAATAAATAAAAAGCCCCGGCCTTAGCCGGGGTGGCGTAAGAAAACGGCGGTTCTGCCGCAGGGTTTTGATGCATAAAAGTTCACAGGGGCGGGGCAAGCCACCAAGGCTTGCCCCGCCCCTGTTCTCGCTTTCTTCATCCAAAATCCCGGGGCACAGGCTGCGGGCGCGTCAAGGATGCGCACGCTCTGCTTCGCAGGCCGCCCAGCCTGGCCAAGACCTCACCGGGGCCCTGGCCGCTTCGCTGGGCAGAACTGCTCCGCGCCGGGAGACAAGCGATTTTGATGGCAGTAAAAGCGCCGCAGGCACCCTTTGTGGTTGTCAAGGCGCTTTGACGCCGCAATGCCGCAAAAACGCCCGTTTTCCGGCACTGTTTTCTTGCGTCATCCCGGCTTTTGGAACCGGGGCCCTTTTGCGCCCTTGCACTTTGCGCCGGGGGCGTTTTGCCCTTGCGATGCCTGCGTGGGGCAGGGCAGTTTTTGACGCCGCGGCACAAGGCGCTGTTTTCTTTACGCCACCCCGGCAAAAGACGGGCGTTTTGTGTGCAAACAGCGGCGCGCCAATGGCGCGGCAGGGCTAGGCGCGAACGAAACACACCGCGAAAACCACTGTTCGCGTTCGCGAAAAAATGCGCACGATGCGGAAATGAAGAAAAACAATGATAATTCGCCGTTTTTTTCGCTTTGCGCGGCGCGCCGGGCAAAATGGGCGCGCGGCATATGCCCGTTTTGCACCCCAAAACGGGCAGTAGAAAAAGGCGGCAGCGTTGTGATACAATAGAAATAACATCATTACGCCCGCGGTGCGTTGCGCGGCGGGCACACCGCAGAAAAAGCCCCTTGTGCCTTCTTGGGCCAAAGCCGAAGAAGGGTGCTTGCTGCATGGGCCTGCGGAGAAGGAGGCGTGTGGCGTATGAGAACGGTATGGGGCAAAAAGGCGGTGTGCGCAACGCTTGTGGCATTTGCGGCGCTGGTGTGGATGCCGGCGGCGTTTGCAGACAGCGCGCAGTATCTGGGCGAAGACGGCCAGATGTACACGCAGGAAAACGCGGCCCCGGTGCAGCAAGGCGACACCATATGGGGCACGGCGGGCGGTGAGACATGGTATGTGGCAAATGGCACGGTTACCATTGAAAACCGTGTGAAGGTGACAGGCGATGTGCACCTGATTTTGGCAAACAGCGCAGCCCTCACCGTGAACGGCGGCATTGAAGTGGGCGAAGGCAACAGCTTCACCGTGTATGCGCAAAGCACAGAGGAAAGCGAAATGGGCAGCCTTACGGCCACGGCCAGGAAAAAAGGCGACGGCGCAGGCATCGGCGGGAATAACGCGCCCCTGGGAGAAGATTCCAGGTATACCGGCGCCGGCGGCACCGCGGGAAGCATCACCATCCATGGCGGCAAAGTGACTGCCACGGGCGCTGAGGGCAGCGCGGGCATTGGCGGCGGCGCGGGCGGCGAAGCCGCCCAGACGGGCGGAACCATAAAAATTACCGGCGGCGTGGTAAATGCCACCGGCGGCGCTTCTGCCGGCTACAGTACTTATTCCGGCGCGGGCATTGGCGGCGGAGAGCTTGGCACGGGCGGCGAAGTGACGATCACGGGCGGCAAAGTGACAGCCACGGGTGGCAACAACGTCTATGGCAGCGCGGGCATTGGCGGCGGATCCAATGGCGCCGGCGGCAGCACAAAGATTTCGGGCGGCGTGGTGAATGCCACGGGCAGTATGACTAGCATCGGCCCCGGTGCGGGCATTGGCGGCGGATACAATGGCGCGGGTGGCAGTGTGATGATCACGGGCGGCAAGGTGACTGCCACGGGCGGTAAGAACAGCGCGGGCATTGGCACCGGCGATTCCGGCACCGGCGGCAGCTTTTCTGTTTCCGGCGCCGGCACCGTGGTGTGGGCCACTTCCATTAGCGACCAGACCGGTAAAGCAAACGGCACGTGGCAGGGCATGGTGTATGAGGGCAGCAAGGGCTGTGTGTACGGCAACGTGCAGCTTGACTGGAACTTTACAAACCCGGCAAACAACATACTGAGCGTGCCGGCAGGCGGAACGCTGGTTATTCCCGCAGGCGTCACGTTTACAAACCAGGGCACGATGAGCATTATGGGTGCGCTGAACAATGCAGGTGCGCTGGAAAACACGGGCATTGTATATCAGGCCGGCACATACACCGGTGCTGCAGCCACGGGTGGCGGCGTCTGGGTGGAGTTGAAAGAGGCCCGGTATCTGGACAGGGAGGGAACCGCGAAAACTCACATGGCCCTGCCCGCACTGGCAAATGGCTTTGACTGGGGTATGGAAACCGAAGAGATGTGGTACGTGGCCGAGGGCGATGTTACCGTGCATGGCCGCATCACGGTAACGGGCAATGTACATCTGATTCTGGCAAACGGCGCAACCTTCACCGTAAACGGCGGCATCGAAGTGGGCGAAGGCAACAGCTTCACCGTGTATGCACAAAGCACAGAGGAAAGCGAGATGGGCAGCCTTGAGGCGAAGGCTGCAACAGATTCCGATGAAGCGGGCATTGGCGGCGGACAGTTTGGCACGGGCGGCGAGATGACGATCATAGGCGGCAAGGTGACAGCCACGGGCGCTGAATACAGCGCAGGTATCGGCGGCGGCCTGTTGGGCAGCGGCGGTAAAGTGACGGTGTATGGCGGCGTGGTGAATGCCACGGGCGGTAATTATGCCGCGGGCATTGGCGCCGGCGGCAGCGATAGAAGGCCGGGAGAATACGCCCTTGGGAACGGCGGCGTGGTGACAGTGTATGGCGGTAAGGTGACAGCCGTGGGCGGCAACCGTGCCGCGGGCATTGGCGGCGGCAGCGCCGATATAGGAATAGGCGGCACAGGCACTGTGACGGTGTATGGCGGCGTGGTGAATGCCACGGGCGGCAGCACAGGGAGAGACATGTCCGGCGCGGGCATTGGCGGCGGCACAGGCACGGTGGCTGTGTATGGCGGCACCGTGACAGCCACCGGCGGCACAGCCGCCGAATCGGCCTACTATGGCGGCGCAGGCATCGGCACCGGCGGCCTTCAGGAAGGCGACATCATCGAACTCACGGTTACACTGGCCGGCGGGCAGGTGACAGCCACAGGCGGCGCAGGCACAGTTGCGTGTGGCGCAGGCATCGGCATCGGTGGGGGAAACTACGGAGACGTTCGCTTTACGTTGACAATTTCCGATGGCGTGGTGGTGGCCACGGGCGGCGCAGGCGCAGAGGAAGGTGGCGCAGGCACAGAGAAAGGCGGCGCGGGCATTGGCACAGGCGGAGAGAATAGAGCAGGCAGCGTCAACTTCACGGCCACACTTTCCGGCGGGCAGGTGACAGCCACAGGCGGCGCAGGCACAGATGCGGGTGGCGCAGGCATTGGCGCCGGCGGAACAAGCACCCAATGCGACATCAGCGTTGCGGCCGCACTTTCCGGCGGGCAGGTGACAGCCCAGGGGGGCAGTGGCACCAGCACCGGCGCGGGCGTAGACAGCAGCCTTATCATTTCGCCCGCAGCGGGCTGGAACATTGAGGCAAAGGCGGGCGAAAACGAAGCGGCGGCCAAGGCGCTTTCCGGCAGCCCGTTTGCACCCGGCACCCAGACAGACGTGACGGCACAGGTGCAGGACAAGGCATATTTTGCCACCAAGGCCCAAAAATTGCCGGACAAAGAAAAACCCGCGCAGAACACGGGCGGCACGCAAAAGCAAAACCCCAAAACCGGTGTGTGAGAACATGGCATGCCATGCACCGATGAGCGGCAACCCAATAAATAAAAAGCCCCGGCTTTAGGCGCGGCGGCGTAAGAAAACGATGGTTCTGCCGCAGGGGGGTGGTGCATCAAACGTTTATAGGGGCGGGGCAAGCCACCAGGGCTTGCCCCGCCCCTGTTCTTGCTTTCTTCATCCAAAATCCCGGGGCACAGGCTGGGCCCCGGTGGGGTCATGGCCGCTTCGAGGGACAGAACTGCTCGGCACAGAAAGACGGGCGATTTTGATGGCAATGCAAGGAAAAGCGCCGCAGGCACCTTTGTGGTTGTCAAGGCGCTTTGACGACGCAGCCGCGCAAAAGCGGCCTTTTTAAGGCCTTGTTTTCTTGCGCTACCGTGCCTTTTGGAAGCCGGGGCTTTTTTGTACCCTTGCGCTTTGTGCCCGGGCCAATTTTGACGCCCCTGCGGGAAGGGGCATGCGTTTTCTGCCCTCCCGCGGCACAAGGCACGGTTTTCTTTGCGCCGCCGCGCCCCATTTTGCTAACTTTGCGTGCAACCGGGCGGGGCATGGGCACGGCACAGCGTGACGCAAACGCAGCAAACGGCACTGCTTTTCTTCGCGGGAGAAAAGTGCACGCGCGGCAAAAGAGAAAAAAGAGGTGCTGCGCCGTTTTTTGTGCCGTTTTGCGCGGTGCGCGCAGTGCGGCGGGCCTATTGCAGGCAGGAAGGGCAGGGAAAGCCACAAGTGTCCGGAATGTCCGGAATGTCCGGTTTCGGTGTGGTATGCTTATACTCGGAAAACCGGGCAAAGGCCCGGCAGGCAAGGGGGAGAGGCGCGGCATGGCCGGGCGGAAAAAGGCAGAGAACAAAAAGACGATGCGCGAGATTTTGGACGCGTTTTTGCGCATGCCCGCGCCCGAAAGCGCGCTGGAGGAAAAGGCCCTGCTGCTGGCGCAGGCGCGCGGCGCCCCGCTGGATTTGTATGAGGCGGTGGTGCTGACGCAAATTGCCAAGGCCATGAAGGGCGACACCAGCGCCGCGGCCTTTGTGCGGGATTCGGCGGGCGACAAGCCCACGGAAAAGGGCGCGGCCGCGGCCGCCCCGGCCCTTTCGGAAAACGACCTTGCCCTTTTGCGCAAGCTGGACGCGGCGGGCGCGCTGGAGACGCTGGCGGGCACAAAGCAAAGCGCGGCGGGCAGGCGGCGCGCCAGGGCGCCCGGCGGCCGGGCGGCCCAAAGCGGCGGGGCCGGCGCACAGCCAAAGGCAGCGGGCGCGGCGGCGCAGGCGGAAATTTTTTTGCCCGAAAAGTCACCGAATGGATGATTTTTTGAGCCGCAGGACAGCGGCGGGCCCCCAAGGCAAAGAAGGGCGCGGCGGGCGGTTTGGCTTTCGTTTCAGGCAAAGCCGCTGACTTTAGGCGCGGTTCTTTTTTGGAAAAAGGGGCCCTGCCTTTGGAGGGAAAAAAGGGGCACAGGCCGCGGATGGGGCTTCTTTTTGCAGGCGCTGAACGCCTGTTTTTTACAACACGCCGGATGCGGCAGGTTTGAAAAAGGCTGGTTTTTCTTTGCAACAGGCCAAGGCGCCTTTGGCGCTTTGCGCCCGGGGCGCGGCCAACCGCGCGGCAAACCACACGGAAAGGAGGCATGGGCATGACGCCGCACGAGCTGCGGGAAAAGACGGTGGCCCTGTGCAGGCAGGACCCTGTGTTTTTCACCAAAAACTTTGTGCACATTGAGGATAAGGACGCCGCCGAGCTGGTGCAGCCCTTCCGGCTGTGGCCCATGCAGGAGGACGCCCTGCGCCAGCTGCACGCGCACAGGCTGAACGTCATTTTAAAGGCGCGCCAGCTGGGCATCACCTGGCTGGCGCTTTCGGTGGCGGCGTGGACGGTGGCGCTGTTTTCGGGGCGCACGGTGGTGTGCTTTTCCCGCGCGGAGGAAGAGGCCAAAGAGCTTGTGCGCCGCATGGTGGTGATATTGCGGCACATGCCGGAGCTGATTTGCGAAGAGAAAAAGGCCCCGCCCGGCTGGCAGGGGCCGGTGTTTCGCCACACGTGCCTGAGCGTGCATGTGCGCTTTGCCCACGGGCCCGAAAGCGTGCTGAAGGCCTTTTTATCCAGCCCGGGCGCGGCGCGCGGCTTTACGGCAGACCTTGTCATTTTGGACGAATGGGCCTTTCAGCAGTATGCCGAGGAGATATGGGCCTCCATTTTCCCGGTGGTGAACCGCCCGGGCGGCGGGCGGGTGATTGGCCTTTCCACCATCCGGCTGGGCACGCTGTTTGAAGAGATTTTTACAAACCCGGATAACGGCTTTCACAAAATATTCCTGCCCTGGCAGGCCGACCCTGCGCGCAACCAGGCCTGGTATGCCCGCACGCTGGGCGCGCTGGGCGAGGAAAAAACCCTGCAGGAATACCCCGCCAGCGTGGAAGAGGCGCTGAGCGTGCCGGGCGGGGCCATGTTTCCCGAGGTGCGCGCCGAAACGCACATCTGCGAGGGGCGCAGCGTGCCGGAAAACGCCCGGCGGTATGTGGCCATCGACTATGGGCTGGATATGTTTTCGGCCCACTGGGTTGCGGTGGACAGCGAGGGCCGGGCGCTGATTTACCGCGAATACGACGCGCCGAACAAAACCATTGGCGAGGCGGCGGCCACGCTGCTGGCGCTTTCGCAGGGCGAGGACATTGCGGCCTTTCTGGCCCCGCCGGACCTTTGGAGCCGCGAGCAGGTGACGGGCAGAAGCCGGGCGGCGCTGTTCAGCCAGAACGGGGTGGAGCTGACGCGCGCCTCCAGCGATTTTGCCGCCGGGTGCGCGGCCATGAAGGAATGGCTGCGCCCGGGCGAGGGCGGGCCGCGGCTGCGCTTTCTGCGCCGGGCGGCGCCGAATTTGTGGCGCTGTTTGCAGAAGATACAAAAGGACGAGCAGCGCCCCGACGTATATGCGAAAGAGCCGCACGCCCTGACGCACGACGTGGACAGCCTGCGCTATTTCTGCGTGTGGTGGGCCGCCGGGCCGCCCGCCGTGCACAGCGCGCCGCGCGTGCACTGGGAGGCGGACGTGTGGGAAGATTACGAAAACGCGCCGCCGCAGGGCAAGGCCTACCTGGTGGAAAAATACGGCAGCCCGTTTTGAGGCAGTGGGCGCAAAGGCCCCCGGGAATGTGCAGGGCGTTTTCTGCAGGCGCTGAATGCTTGGGCCATTCTTTCCGGGGAAAGCGCGCCGCTTGCTTGTGCGGAAAGAAAAACGGGCGCTGAGCATTGAGGCTTCTTTTATGGGAAAAGTGCCCTACTTTCTTATGCTAAGAAAGTAGCAAAGAACCCGGGGGGTTCCGCTCGCCTAAAAAATATGAATTCCAACGCCAACAACTGGCGAATTCATATTTTTTCATACGGCTCGCTCCGATTCCCCCCGGGCCCCAGCCTGCGGCCCAAGAGCCGGGCTTGCGCCCGGTTGGCCTCGGCACGCGCCTGCGGGCGCAGAACGGCGAAGCTGTGGCATTTTTCGAACGCACACGAAACAATAAGAATGACATTCGTGTGCTCGCATCCTACGGATGCGTCGAAAAATGATATTGGGAATCGCGCCGGGCGCGATGGGGTTTCAGGCCCGCACACAGGCCAGCATTTCGCACCGCGTGCGTGCGGAAAGGCGCTGCGCAGAAATAATTTCCCCGGCAACGGCAGGCGCGCGGTTGGCCGCTCTATTCCAAATCCCGTTTTCCGGCACACGCGCAGCGTGTGAGCGCGCGAATGTCATTCTTACTGTTTCGCGCGCGACGGAAAACGCCACCTCGTTTGCCGTTCTGCGCCCGCAGGCGCGTGCCGAGGCCAACCGGGCGCAAGCCCGGCTCTTGGGCCGCAGGCTGGGTTCCGGGGCCATCGGAGTGACGCGTTAAAAAAACACAAATTCGCCAGTTGTTGGCGTTGGAATTTGTGTTTTTTAGCGGAACGGAAGGCCCCGGCGCTTCTTTGCCACTTTCTTGGCGCACAAGAAAGTGGGACGCTTTCACTCGAAAGAGAAACCTGAAACATCTACACTTATGCAAAGCAAAAACCGCAGCGGCCTGTGCCCCTATCCTGCGGCAGGGCAAAGGGCGTTTGCGGCCGCCCGGCCCTGGGGCGGTGAAACCGGCATTTTGGCAAACGCGGGCCCGGGTGTGCCGGGCCCCGCACAACACCCGCGCGGCGCCGCGCGCCGCAGAAGAAAGGAGAACAAGACGATGTTCAAAAAGAACAAAAAGCTGGCCTGGTGGCAGGACAAGCTGCGCAAGGCGCGCGCCGCGTATGCGGACGAGCTGAACAACATGGACATGCGCACGGCCTACTATGAGGGCACGGCGGACGTGCACGCGCACAGCGGCGCGCTGGCGCCGCGCAAGGCCACAAACGTGCGCAACATTGTGTACGAGCTGCTGGAAAGCCAGGTGGACCCCACCATCCCCATGCCGCGGGTAGAGGCCATTCACCCCGAGGACGAGGCGCTGGCGCGCGGCATTGAGGCGCTTTTGCGCCACGAGGTGCAGCGGCTGCACCTGACGGAGAAAAACGACATTCAGGAGCGCACGGCCCCCACCCAGGGCGGCGCGCTGTGGCAGGTGGATTGGGACAACGAGGCGGGCTGCCACTGCGCGCTGGGCGACGTGGCCGTGACGGACCGCCACCCCAGGCAGGTGATACCGCAGCCGGGGGTGTATGAAATTGAGCAGATGGATTACATCTTTGTGCAGGCGTGCCAGACAAAGCAGGCCATCCGCCGCAAATACGGCGTGGACGTGGCCGCCGAGGGCGAGGCCCAGCCGGAGATACGCGGCGAGGGCGCCGCCCCGCAGGAAGAGCTGGTGACGCAGAACATTGCCTATTTTCGCAACAAGGCGGGCGGCATTGGCCTGTTCAGCTGGGTGGAGGACAAGGTGCTGGCCGATTATGAGGATTACCAGGCCCTGCACCTGAAGGTGTGCGCCGTGTGCGGCGCGCCCAGGGCGGGCGAGGTGTGCGGCGTGTGCGGCGCGAAAAAATGGCGCGACGAGGCGCAGGACGAGCTGGAGGTGCCGCGCGCCCTGACGCTGCCGGGCGGCGGGCAGGTGCAGCCCTTTGCCCGCGAAGAGCAGCGCGCCGTGCTGGGCGCGGACGGCATGCCCATGCTGGACGAGGCCACGGGCCAGCCCCTTGTGCAAAGCGTGGCCGCGCCGGTGAAGGTGGCGCGCTATAAGCCGAACCGCTACCCGCTGGTGCTGCGGCGCAACGTAAGCAAATATGCCTCGTTTTTGGGCGGCAGCGACGTGGACGTGATACGCGACCAGCAGGAGGTGATTAAAAAGTGCGGCTCGAAAATGGAGGAAAAGGTGCTGAAGGGCGGCAGCTTTGTGACGCTGCCCGAGGGGCTGGACATTGAGACGACAGACAAAGAATTCAAGATACTGCGCATCAAAAACCCCGCCCAGCGCGAGCTGGTAAGCGTGTTGAACGTGCAGCCGGACATCACCAAAGACCGCGTGATGCTGGTGGACAGCTACGACTACGCCAAAAGCACGCTGGGCATTACGGACGCGTTTCAGGGCAAATACGATTCGTCGGCCACATCGGGCAGCGCCAAGCAGTTTTCGGCAAACCAAAGCGCCGGGCGCCTGCTTTCCAAGCGGGAACAGAAAAACAGCGCCTTTGCGCGGCTGTACGAGCTGATGTTCCGCTTTCTGCTGGCGTATGCAGACGAGCCCATTCCCTATTCGGTGAAAACGCAGGACGGCAGCGAGGCCTTTGCCCATTTTGACCGGTGGGATTTTTTGCGCCGCGACGCCGCGGGCGAGTTTTACTGGGACGACGAGTTCATCTTCAGCGTAGACCCCAGCGCCACGCTTTCTTCCAACCGCAGCGTGCTGTGGGAGCAGATGGACATGAAGCTGCAAAGCGGGGCCTTTGGCCCGGTGGGGCAGACGCAGACGATGCTGCTGTACTGGACGCTGATGGCAAAGCTGGATTACCCCCACGCGGGCGAGGTGAGCGAGCTTTTGCGCCAGCGCGCGCAGGCCGAGCAGGCGCAGGCCGCCGGCATGGCGGGCGGCGGGCAGGCCGGGGCTGTGCAGGGCCTGCCGGGCCTGGCGGCGGGCGGGCCGGCAAACGCGGCGGCCGCAGGGGGCGCGCCGGGCACAGGCCTGGCGGGCCTTGCCGGTGCGGCACAGGCCGCGGCCCCGGCGCCCGAAGGCATGGCTGCCCCGGCGCAGGGCACAGCGCCCGGCGCCGGGCTGGACGCCGCGCAGCTGATGCAGGCCCTGGCGGCCCTGGGCGCCGCGCCCGGGGGCAAAGGCGCGGGGCAGGCGTAAGGGTGGCGGCCCTTTGCCCGAAGAAGGGCGCGCCCTGCCTGCCCGTGCGGCGGGCAGAGGCGGGGGGCCGCCCTTTCTGCCAGGGAAAAACGGAGGCGCAGGGCGCGCGGGGCACACCGCGCCCGCCCGCGCGCCGGGAAAGGAGGGATGCCCATGAAATGCCCGAAATGCGGGGTGGAGATGCGCGTGAAGGCGGCGTACCGCGTGCGGGGGGACACAAGCCCCGCCACGCCCACCAGGCTTGTGCTGGCGCAGGCGTTTTTCTGCCGCAGCCGCGCATGCGAAAACTTTGGCCGCCAGGTGTGTGAAAAAGAGCACGAAGTGCCGCTGGAGCCTGCGCCCCAGGCGGGCGGCGCAGGCGGGGGCTGAGCCGGGGCGCGCCCCCTGACGCTGGCGCGAAGTATGGGGGCGGCCCGCAAAAGGCGCGGCGCGCGGGGCAACCGGGCCCGGCGCAGCCGCCGGAACCTGCCGGGCGGCCGGGGGCGGCGCACGCCCCCGGCCTGCCCGGCGCACAAACAAGGCCCAACCGGGCGCGCCTGGCACGGGGCACACGACGCACCCCCGCGCGCAGCGCGCCCGGCTTGCACAAGGCCGGGCGGCAGAACGGGCGCCGCGCTGAAAACGGCGCGCGCGGCGGCCCCGCACGCCATGCCCGGCACAGAACGCCGTGGGCAGAAAGGAGGAGAGAACATGGCGAAGCTGGAAATTCCCAACACGGGCAGCATGACGGTGAAGGCCCCGAAGCCCACCGCCAGCACCAAAAAGCCGGTGGTGAAAACCGGCAAGTGACGCCTTTTGCCCCGCGCCGGGCCTGCCCGGCGCGGGGCGCAGCATATTGCACGGGCCCTGTGCCCGGGGCCGCGGGGGAAAGCCCGGGCCAAAGCCAGCCGGGGCGCAAACCGGCACACAGCCCCAAGGGGGCGGAAAGGAAACACAATGGAAGAGATGGAAAACGGCGTAATGCCCGCAGGGCAGCCCGCACAGGAAAGCGCGCCGGACGGCGCGCACGAGGCGGGCGGCACACAGGGCGCGCAGGGGGCAGCCGCCCCTGCATGGGAGGACACGCCGCCCCTGGGAGGCGAAGAGCTGAAACAGATGGCCGAGGCGGCAAACCGCGCGCAAAGCGGCCCCGCACCCAAGGCACAGGGCGAAGGAATACCGGGAGGCAAGCCGCCCGTGCCGAACGAGGTGTGGAAAACGGCGCGCCTGCGCGCCGAGCGCGAGGCCGCCGCGCGGTATGGCCGCCTTGCCGCACAGCAGGACGCCGAGGCCGCGGCCCATTCGGGCGGGCTGCGCCTGCCGGACGGCCAGCCGGTGCGCAGCGTGAAAGACCTGTTTGCCGCGCTGGACGCCCAGGCGGCCGCACACCGGCAGGAGGCGGCCGCGCGCGCCGCAGGGGCGGGCATGCCCGCCCCCGGCCCGGCCGCGGGCCAGGGGGCGCCGCAGGGGCCCGGCACGCCTGCCGCTGGCCCGGCGCCCGTGGATGCACAGGCTGCGGCGCAGGCCGCGGCGCAAAACCCGGTGGTGCAGCAGGCCATGCAGCTGGTGCAGCGGGCGCGGCGCAGCGAGGGCGAGCGCGTGCTGAACAGCCAGATACGCCGCATCAGCGAGCTGGACCCGGCCGTAAAAACGCTGGCCGACATTGCAGGCATGGACACCTTCCCCCAGTTCGACGCGCTGGTGCGCAGCGGCGTGCCGCTGGACGTGGCCTACAAGGCCGTGAACTTCGAGCGCCTGGCCCGCGGCCAGGCAGCGGCGGCCCGGCAGGCGGCCATCAACGCGGCGCGCGGCAAGGGGCATCTGGCCCCGGCGGGCGGCGAAGGCCCCGCGCCCGGCGGCCTTACGGAAGAGGAATATGCCGAATGGGCCAACTTTGGCATTTCGCGCAAAGAGGCCGAACACTATGCCAAAAAATACCGGCAGTAGCCGGCCGGGCATGCCCCGGCCGCCCTGCGCGGCAAACCACAAACGCAAAGAGAGGAGAAAACAGAATGTTCAAAATTGCAAAGCGCGCCCTGGGCGCGGTGGAACCCTTTGAATACCTGCCCAGCGACGCACAGCTGGCCCTGGGCAGCGCCGCCACCCTGGGCAGCGGCGGCAAGCTGGCGCAGGCCACGGCCACCGCGGCCCCCACGCACATGGTGATGGGCGAAAAGACGGCAGACGGGCTGTACCCGGCCCTGCGCGTGCTGCCCACCACCGTGTTTGAAACGCAAAGCAGCGCCACTGTGGCGGCCACCCTGGTGGGCAGCAAGGTGACGCTGGGCGCCGACGCCGCAAGCGTCACCGCCACCACCGATAGCGGCGTGTTCACCATAGATTGGACGGACGGCGCCGCAACCAACAGCCGCGTGCGCGGCCATTTCGAATGAGAGACAGAGAGGAGAGACGAGCATGGCAGGCATTATTTTTTCCAAGGGCTCGGGTTTGAACGAAAGCATCTACGGCAAAAGCCAGGAGCCCATCCGCGCTGTGATTGAGAAAAACGTGGAGGCGTTTGAGCAGCAAAGCCAAATCAAAAACGTGTTTTTCATGGACAGCACCCGCAACTACGCCGAAAAATACACGCAGGAGACAAGCCTTGGCAACTTCGAGGACGTGGGCGAGAACGGCGCCTACCCCAAAACCAGCATGCAGGAGGGCTATGCCAAAGTGCTGGAGCCCACCACCTGGAAAAGCTCGTTTGAGGTGACGCAGGAGATGGTGGAGGACGCAAAGTACGGCAAAATTAAAAGCCGCGCCAACATCTTTGCCACCAGCTTCAACCGCACGCGCGAAGAGTTTGCCGCGGGGCTTCTGGCGGGCGGCGTGGCCGAAAAAACCACCATTGGCGGGCGCGAATACTCCACCGCCTCGGCGGACGGCGCGGCGCTGTTTTCCACGGCGCACCCGTCCATCACGGGCGGCACGGGCGCCCAGTGCAACGCCTTTCAGGGGGCCTTTTCCACCTATGTGCTGGATAAAGTGCAGGATTCCATGCAGAGCTTCACAGACGACGACGGCCATCTGCTGAACGTGACGCCGGATACCATCCTCATCCCCAACGTGGGCGAGCTGAAGCGCGCCGTGCTGGCGGCCGTGGGCAGCGAGCTGGACCCCGAAACCAGCAACAACGCCATCAACTTCCAGGCCGGGCTGTGGAACGTGCTGGTGTGGAACTACCTGCCCAAGGCCATTGGCGGCAAGCCCTATTTCATCATGATGGATTCGAAGTTCAAAGACGACTACATGTGCCTGCCGTTTTTGGACCGCCTGCCCCTGACGGTGAAAAGCGACATAGACCCGAACACCGACGCCAACGTGTTCAAGGGCCGCGCGCGCTTTATGGCGGGCTTCAACAACTGGCGCTGCATTTCCATCTGCGGCGAGGGCATCACGGGCACGGCCATCACCGCGCCGGTGAAAAGCCGCAACGTGAAAGTGGTGAACAGCGAAAGCGAGCCCGTGCCCACCAAGGCCGTTACGGCCTGACACAGCGCGCAGCATGCGCGGCATGGCCGCCGGGCAAACCCCGGCGGCCGTTTTCTTTGTGCGCGGGCCCCGGCCCGCGCACAAAGAAAGCGCACAGAAGAAAGAAAGGAAACCGCGCGATGAAAAAAAGGGAAAAAAACGATTTTTGGAACAGGCGCGAGGCCTTTGCGCGCGCAATAGAGCGCGACACAAAAGAAAAAAGCGAAGAGGTGGCGCAAAGGCTGGCGCAGGCTGTGCGCGCAGACGAAGAAAAGCAGGCCAAAAGGCAGGCGGCCCGCGCGGGCGCCGGGGCGCAAAAGGCCGAACCGCAGGCGCCGCGCACAGACGACTGGGGCCGGGCCCAAGGCAGCCCGCCGCGCACACGGGCGGGCGCCGGGAACGAAGCACAAGGCGGCGCGCCGCGCGCCAAATTAAGCGCCTGGGGCGAAATTGCGGGCGGCGTGCACCCGCGCACAGGCGCCCAAGGCGGCGCGCCCTATGCGGGCCCGGGCGAATGGGAGGAAACGCCCCGGCTGCACACGATGGAGCTGCCCTGGCCCGGCACAGGGTTGACGGGCACACAGCCGGGCAGTATGATGGAAGAAACAAAGCGGCGCACCGATTTGGCGCCCGGCGCCCTGGCCCTGCTGCCCTGGCCCGCAGGGCCTTTGCCAAAGCAGGAGGGCCTGCCCCGCTTTGTGGACGAAGCGCCCGCGCCAGGCGCCGTGCGGCACGGCGCGCAAGACGGAGTGCAGCTGCTGCGCGGCACCTCAAAATTTGCAGGCGGGCCTTGCAGGCAGCGGCGCCAGGGCAACAGAAAGCCCGCTTTCCGGCGGGCAGCTGGGCGCGGCGCGGCCGGCAGACGAATATCTTCCGCCCGATTACACCGACCCGCAGTGGTGGATGGATTGGGTGGATTCAACCCATGAAGGGCATGAAAGTTGGAAAATGGCTGATTCAACTCCTACTTATCTACTTGCTAAACTTCTTGTGCCGGTACTATCAAAAAAAATTAAAACTGTAGAACTTGATTTAACAATGCATAACCCCGAAGAGGGCATCAAAGCATATACCTCTTCTAACAAGGCGCAACTGGGAAAAAGGGTGTTATTTGAAGGAGATCCCAACCTTGATGTGGACGGCGCAAAGCCGAATGCATTTCTGCATGCCTTTTGGAACGCACAAATGGCTTACCGCATTGGCCCGGAAATGGCCGAGACATTTGCAACAGCACATGAAGCTTATTTAGACTATCAGTATAAATCTGGTGTTTTGAATAATTCCGACCCTGCCACCGGCCTTACCACGGCCGAGAATATTGTGATGGATATGCACAACAACTCTGTGGGGCGAAGCCTGGCGGCAAAAATGCCGGATACGCCAGAGGCTGTTCATGCAGAGCTTTTCAGCCGCTATGGTTCTGAGGAGGCTATCCGGCAGGCGTTGGAACTGTGCCAGGGGTTTGACGAAGCGGATCTGCTTTTGTTCCACTATACAACCGAGGCAATGGATGCGGGGCAGCTGCAATGGCTTTATGAGTAAAAGGAGGCAATGGCATGTCGGACAAAAAACGCGTATGCATTGCGCTGGCGGCGGTTGCGGCTGTGTGCCTGGCTGGCCTGGCTGGGGTGCACGTTGCCCTGCAGGCGCTTTTTGGGCCAACGCCGGAATACCGGAAAGGCGCAGTTTGGCAGGAATTAAAGCTGAAATGGTATATCCAAACGCACAGCCAGGTGGCGCTGGGGGAAGTGCTGACGTTTGAGTGGGATGAAGCGTACGTGGACCGCAGGCCGTACGGCACGGGGGAAAGCGTGCGGCAGCTTACGGGGTATGAGTTCGAGGTGGAAGAACTGAATGACGAGAGCTGGAACCGGCTTTTGTTTTTCAAGGACGGCCAGCTTGTGAAAGAGCTTATCTATTCCTGGTTCGAGTGGAAATTCCCCGTGGAACTGCTGGGCTTTACGCCTCAGACGGTGTTCGAGCTGCAGCAGGACGCCCCGCAGTATTTCTTCACCGTGGCCGAAGGCTATGAGGGCACGGCGAAGTGGGGCGAAGAGGCCGCGGCGGCGCGGCAGGGCGAAAGCGGCGCGCCGCCCGTGCAGACGCCGCCCGCTTCCGGCGCGGTATAAACGCGGGGCACGGCCTTATGCGCAGGAGGTAGACGCAAATGAGAACAAAAAGGTTTCCTTTGGCGCTGCTGGTGCTTTTTTTGGCAATGGCAAGCCTGGTGCTGATAGAGGCTGTTCGCCTGTTCCATTTGTTTCAGGCGCAGAATGCCAGCGACAGGCCGGGGGCCCAGCTGGCGCGCCTGGAAGAATATGTGCAGCAGCACAGCCGGGTGAAGCCGGGCCGTGTGCTGACGTTTGAGTGGGAGGAAGCATACCTGGACCGCATGCCATACGGCACGGGGGAAAGCGTGCGGCAGCTTACGGGGTATGCCTTTGCGCTGAGGCCGCTGAATGATGGGCGCTGGAACCGCCTTTTGTTTTTCAAAGACGGCCAGCTTGTAAGCGAGATCGTGTACGACAGCGCCTGCTGGGGCTTCCCGGAAGAGATGGATGGCTTCACGGCAGATACGGTGTTTTGCGTGCAGGCCAGCGAGGAAACCGGCAGATATGTGCTCACCGTGGCCGAAGGCTATGAGGGCACGGCGAAGTGGGGCGAAGAGGCCGCGGCGGCGCGGCAGGGCGAAAGCGGCGCGCCGCCCGCGCAGACGCCGCCCGCCTTTGGCGCGGCGTGAACGCGCGGGGCGGTTGACGCCCCGGCGGCCGGGCCGGTGTTTGGGTGAAGAACAGGTGAGCAAGTATGCCGGAAAAAATGGGAAAAAAGCGTTGGCCGCGGCGCAAGAAGCTGCTGGTAGGCGTTGCTGCCGCGGCGGGCTATCTTGTGCTGTTTTGCATTGCCATGTTTTCGATCATTTTTTATCTGATTGATGCGGAACGGCAAAGGGCCCTTCGCTATTCCCCCCTCAATTACCCCGGCAGCACGTGGGTGTGCGAGGAGGCGGGCGTTTGGTTTGCCGTTGGGGAGGACTGGCAGTGCACCGGCGAAGCGGTGGTGAATGGTGAGACGGTGGAAATTAGCCTGACCATGCCGCCGGTGGCGCTGGTGATAGAGACGGTGGACGAAGAGACGCAAGAGCGGCACAGCCTTTGGGTGGGGCAGGCGGAATTCAGCCAAGACAAAATGACGCTGGACGACCCATACCGCAACCTTCTGACAGATGTGGACGGCCCGCTTGTGTTTGTGCGCCAGCCGGATGGGGCACAGAATAGAGAAGAGGAGGGGCCCTGATGCAGGAAAAGGCGGAAAAGAAGCGCTGGCCGCGGTGGAAGAAGCTGCTGGTGGGCTTTGGCGCAGCATTCACATTGGCGTGGCTGCTGCCGTTTCTCTATGTCTGCGCCCGCCTTGCATACAAAGGGCATTGCACCCGGCAGTACCGCCAAAACGAGCCCGCTGCGCACCCGGGGTCTGTTTGGGTGTGCCAGCAGCCGTATATCTGGCTGGAGGTGCAGGAGGGCAGAACCTGCACGGGCTTTGCGGTGCTGGACGGCGAAAAAATAGCGGTAGAAATGGGCAGCCGCATGAGCGGGACGAGCATTGAGGTTTTGGACGGGGAATACAAAGGCATGCGCGTGCTGTGGAACGGCCTGACCGAGGCCCGTGAGGGCGAGTTTATTTTTCTGGAGGGCCCGTATGTGAACCGCCTGACGGATGAGGATGGCCCGCTTGTGTTTGTGCGCCAGCCGGACGGCGCGGCGTGAACGTACGGGGCGGTTGACGCCCCGGCGGCCGGGCGCTACAATAAAGCTGGCCCGCCGCGCGGGCAAGGCTTGAAAAAGGATGTGCAGAATGTGAAGGGGAAGTTTTGGCGCAGCGCGCGCCTGCCGGGCAGGGGGGACGCCGCCGCGCTGGCGGTGCTGGCGCTGGCCGCATTCTTTTTGTGGAACCACCCGGATATTCAAGAGACGGCGCAGCATGTGCATATTCTGCTGGACGATTTGTTCAGCGGGCAATTTTTCGATTTTTACGAACACACCATGCAGGCAAGGCAGGCGTACGGCTTTGCCAACGCGGCCCATTACCACATTGGGTTTTACCTGCTGTGCGCCGTGTGGGACCTGCCGGTGTACCTGCTGGGCAAGCTGGTGACGGTGAGCCCGTTTGTGTTTATGCTGTGGACAAAGGCGCTGGGCGTGGCGGCCTGGGCCGGCTGCGGGCTGCTGTTGCAAACCATTGCGCGGCGCCTGGGCGCAGGGCAGGCGGAAACGGCGTGGACGCCGTACCTGTTCTGGCTGTGCCCCATTTCGTTTTTCACGGTTTTGTGCATGGGCCAGTACGACAGCCTTTGCCTGTTTTTTCTTTTGCTGGGCGTGCGGTATTTTATGGACGGGCGCATCTGGCGCTTTGTGCTGGCCATGGGCGCGGCCATGCTGTTTAAAATGTTTGCGGTGTTTGTGTTTGTGCCGCTGCTGTTGCTGTGGGAAAAGCGGCCGCTGCACATTTGCAAATATGCGCTGGCCAGCCTGTGGCTGTATTTGCCCGGCAGCCTGCTGTTTTGGGGGCGCAGCGGCGACGCGGGCTTTTTCAACAGCCTTATTGCCCAGCGCCTGTTCGAGCGCACGCTGCCCGCGGTGGGCGCGCCCTCGCTGTTTTTAACAGTGCTGGCGTGCTTGTATGTGGCGTGCTGGATGTGGCGGCCCAGCGGGGCCGAGGCTATGCGCCAGAAGGCCGTGTATGTGTGCCTGGCGGTGTTCAGCCTGCTGTTTTTGCTGGTGCAGTGGCACCCGCAGTGGCTTATTCTGCTTACGCCGTTCCTCATCCTCAGCACCTGGCAGGCGCAAAACCGCACGCCGTGGCTGGTGATGAACGGCATCTACTGCGCGGGGTTCTTCCTCCTTATGGCCTACACCTTCCCCGGCCAGCTGGAGGCAAACCTGTTCGACCTTGGGGCCCTGGGCCAGTGGGGCGGGCTGGTGCTTGCCCAGCAGCCGCAGGTGCGTGTGAACACCATTTATTTTAACCTTGTGCCCTATTTGGCGCAGCTTGCGCCGGTGGCCTTTGCCGCGCCGCTGGTGGCAGGGCTGGCGGGCAGGCTGCCGGTGCGGCCCGCGGGCGTGCTGGCCGACAGGCTGGCGCACGGGGCGGCCCAGCCGGGGGCGCAGCCCCTTTGGCTGTGGGCCTATGGCACGTTTGCGCTGTGCTGGGGCTGTGTGTGGCTGGCGCCCACGCTGCTGGCCTGGGCCAAAAGCTTTGGCTGGGTATAGCGCCGCCGCGCGCCCCGGGCTGTAAAAAGCGCCCCGCGCCGGGCGCAAAGCGGCTTTGCCGCGGGCAGGGCCGCCCTGCACGTTGCGCCCTGTGCGCAAAAAAGAAAAGATGGAAAACTGGGCGATGGGCCCGAAACCAAACGGTTTCGGGCCCATCGCTTTTTTCGTGCGCAGCACGGCAAAAAAGGAGGAAAGAGATGGCACGAAACAAACAGGAGGACAGGCTTTCGGCCCTTGTGCGCAGCACAGAGCGCGACACCTGGGAAAAGGGGCAGCAGGCCGGGCGCTGGCTTTCGCAGCATATGTACAGCGAAAAAGAAAAGCGCGAAATGGAAAAAAAGCGGCGCGCCCAGCAGCGCAAGGCGCAGGCGGCCCAGCCGGAAAGCGCGCCCGAGGAGAGCGCGCCCGGCGGCGCGGCATTTCAGGCCGGGCAAACCGGCGCGGGGCAGCAGGGCCAAAAGCCCACGCCCGCCACGGGCGTAAGCGCACAGCAAAACGCCGCGTGGCAGGCCGCGGCAGACGGGGACGGGCAGGCGCCGGCGTGGGTGGAAGAGTTTCTTCAAATGCCGTTTTCGTCCACCATGGACGAGAACATGGCGGCGCTGGCGCAGCAAAAAACACCCGCGCAAATTGCGCGGGAAGACGCCAACCAGGCGCAGGCCTACCGGGATAGCCAATACCGGGCCAGCGGGCAGTATGGCTCGCGCGGGGGCACAGGGCCGGGCGACACGCGCACCAACGCGCAAAAGCGCGCGGGCGTGCTGCTTGGCGAGGCAAATATGGCACAGCAGCGCGCCTTTCAAACAAACGCCTATGCAAACCAGCTGGAGGCCGAAGAGGCCGCAGCCAGCGAGGCCATTGCGGCCCAGCAACAGGCCCAGGAAGAGGCCCAGCAGGCGCAGGCGGCGGCCCAGCAGGCACAGGAAGAAGCCGCCGCAAGGCAAAACCCGCAGCGGAAAGAATATTGGGCCGGGCAGTGGCGCAGCTATGGCCAGCAGCTGGACGAGGCAAAACAGAACGGCGCCTCGCCACAGGCCCTGCACGCGCTGCAGGAACAGCGCGACGTGGCCTACCAGAACTACATGCGCCTTTCCGGGCAGGAAACCGTGGCGCGAAGCGAGCAGCAGGCCCGGCAGAAAGAACTTGCCCAGCAGGCGCAGGCCCAGGCCCAGCAGCAGGCGCCCCAGGCCGGGCAGGGCAGCAGCGAAATAGAAGCAGCCATTCAGCAAACCGGGCAGGCGCTGACAGACGTGCGCCTGAAAATAGCAGACCTTCGGGCCGCCGGGGCGGAATATGCGCCCGACGGCGGCTATTCGGAGCCGTTTCAGGCCGCGCTGGACGAAGAGGCCCGGCTGGAAAGCCAGCTTGCCGCCCAGCAGGCGCAGGCATACCAGCAGGCACAGGCCTCGGTAAACTGGGGCACATTGTGGGGCTGGGCCTCGCCCGATTATGAAATGACAGACGCACAGAAGGCTGTGGCGGCCGAGCTGGTGGAACAGTGGAATGGCACCATTGGGCCCAAATTCGATGAATACTACGAAACGGCCCGGCGCCTGCACGCATTGGGGCAAAGCACAGACGAGGTAGAGATGCTTTTGCTTCAGGCCGAAATTATGGACGCGCTTGCCACAAAGGTAAGCGGGGTGCGCAGCGCATTTTCGGGCGCGGGCAACGCGCTGCCGCTTGCGCCGCAGGTGCGCGGCGCGCTGGAGGCCGAAAACTGGCGGCGCGCGGGCTTCGAGGGCGAAAACCCGCTGGGCGTTGCCCAGCGCAGCCAGGGCGCGGCCACGCAGAACCCGCTGGCATATCAGGCGGGCTACCTTGCCAGCAGCATGGGGCAGTATGCCGCCGGCAGCGCCGCCATGAAGGCCCTGCCGGGCGTGGGCAGGGTTTTGGACGATGTGGCGGGCGCCCTTTCCGGCACGCAGGCCATGCAGAAGCTGCAAACGGCGCCCGTGCTGGGCCAGCTTGGCACCCGGCAGGCCCTTGCGGGCATGATGGGCGATTCCATGCTGGATTTGGCCCTGAGCACCATCCCAAAAGGGATGGGCCTGGAAATGGAGTATGCCCGCCAGCAGCGCGAGGGCCTGCGCCCGGGCGAGACGCCCTTGACGCAGGGGGATATTTTCCGCCAGCTGGCGGCAGATGCGGGCCTGAATGCGGCAAGCGGCGCGCTGGCCGAGCTTGCGCCCGCGGCGCTTGGCGCGCTGGACGACCTTTGGAACGGGCAGCCGGTGCTGAACGCCGCGCAGCAGCAGGGGTTCGAGGCCCTGCGGCAGGGCATGGCGCCCAGCGCAAACCAGCAGGCGGCGCTGCACAGCCTTTGGGGCGAAGCACCGGGCTATGTGCCTGTGCAGCAGGGCGGCTGGGATGAATTTCTAAGCGCGCCCGCGGCCGCAGGCACGGCGCAGGACGCGGCGGAGGCCGCGCAGCGGCAGGCGTTTTCCAAGTGGACCAGGGGCGAGGCGATGACAGCGCAGGAAAAGCAGCTTGTGGACGATTTGTGGAACACCGACCCGCACAGGGCCTCGGAGTACTGGGCCGCCGGGGAGTTTCTGGACACGGAGGTGCCGGGCACATTTCCCCTTGACGGCAGCAGTTTCGATGGTACAATGAAAGCAAAGGCTGAGGCACCCCCCACGGGCCAGCGCACGCCCTTTGACTATTTGCAGGATGGCAAGGGATGGGAGGAACCCCATGCCGGCTCGGATGATGTGATACGGGACGGCAGCCATATGAGCAACGGCAAGTTGCAGCCAAATGTGAAGTATCAATCAGGGGAATTCGAGTACATTTACCAGACGGATGGGCTTGCACGCGTTTACCATGTGAAAGCATCTGAGTTGCGCTTGACAGAGAGAGTAAAAAGACTGTCACATAAGCGAAACACACCGGGCAAGCGAAAGGGCACCGACCATGCAGGGCACTTGATAGGAGATTTGTTCGGCGGCTCACCAGAGCTTGACAATCTTGTTTCGCAGCTTGCGCGGGTGAACCAAAGTGAATACAGGCGAATTGAGATTCAGTGGGAAAAAGCGTTGAGGCGGAACCAACACGTCAGCGTGGATATCGAGGTTTTGTATCAGGGCAGCGATATGAGGCCGAGTGGATTTCAAGTGGAATATATCATTAACGGAGATTTTTATAGGGAGCGATTTGGAAATTAGGAAGGTGTTAGTATGGCAAAAATATTTGAAGATGAATTTATGGAAGCGCAGGCCGATATGGTAAGTATCTGCCTAGAATATGTAGAGGATGATGCGGAGAAGATATATATCTATGCTTCCTGTGAGAACAGAGCAACTGCGTGTAATTGGTTTTTTAAAATAGATGGGAAATTGTGGAAAAAACATTTGCTGAATCAAATATCAGGAAAAGGCTATGATGTTTCTATAGACATACAGAGGCAATGCTCACAGATAATACTGGATGATATTGATAAAATAAAGTGCATTTGCGAGAAATACAATCAGCCTATGCCAACGCAGTTTAAGTTAGTATACGATGTAGCAAAAAATAGCTTGGATACTCATTATGAGTATGAAAATCAGTATTCAGATGATCCTTATAAATCTTCCTGGGATGTGGCTGAAGAATGGTTCGAGCAGGTGAAAGCGCAGGAGGAAGGCAGCGCGCAATAAAGATAAAACACGGCAGGCAGCGCCTATGGCGCTGCCTGCTTTTTCTTTCCCTTTTCGGAATGGCGAACAAAGAAAAGCCCAAAGGGCAGCGGCAAGGCCGCCGCCCTTTGGACTGCCATTCCGCCCGCAGCCGCAGGCACGGCGCAGGACGCGGCGGAGGCCGCGCGGCGGCAGGCGTTTGCAAAGTGGATGCAGGGCGAAGCCATGACGCCGCAGGAAACCCGGCTTGTAAACGAGCTTTGGAACACAGACCCGGCCAAGGCCTCGGAATACTGGGCCGCCGGGCAGTTTTTGAACACGGGTGCGCCAACTGAAATTTACGAAGTGCTTCCTTTGGATAAGGGAAATGTGGATAACGATAGAAAATCTTGGCGGCAATCAGAAATTGATGTGGGGAATTTATATCCGGAGTATCAAGCTCAAAAATCTTTTATTGGAGGCAGAGAGGTTCCGTATGGCACGAAAGGAAGTTCCAGACCAGATTATTACAAAACAGGATATAGCATAGAGGTGAAGAATTATACGGTATCTACAGTGAGAGGGAAAAATGCTCTTATCAAAAATGTAGTGAATCAGGTTAACTTGCGAGGAAAACAGCTTCCGAAAGGAACTGTACAAGCTATTATTATCGATGTAAGAGGCCAAAACATAAGCAATACAATGATGAAGACGCTCAGTCAGTCTATCTTGGAGAAATGTGCGGATTCTGTTATAATAAAATATATAAAATGAGGTGGTAAAATGGCAGTGGGCTTTGGTGTGGATTGTTTATGGTATCCAGTGGGGAGCGGAGACTTTTTGTATGCCTTTTTTTCTACCGTGTGCGTGCGCTTAGAGAATGGAGAATGGGGAAGCCATTACCCAGTTTTAATGAATGAATTATATGCGGGACACTTGAAATGGCAGGACGCTTGCAAGGCAAAAAGAGAATTGGAAGATATTCAAAGAAGGTTGAAAGCCTTTTCACCTGCTGAAGTGGTTTGGAACGCAGAGGATCTGACAAAGTTGCCGCCATGGGGAGAAAATATCAGTAAAGATATTTCGGACCTCTCCAATTATTTTGTTACTAGCAACGGTGAAGATTTGATTACAGTTATGCTAGATGCCTTGAAAACAGCAAAAAAAGAAAAAGTGGATGTTGAGATTCTAAGTTTATAAAACTTTACATGTGTGCGAGCTATAATAATCGTTTGGAGGCAGGCAGCGCCGTTTGGCGCTGCCTGCTTTTTCTCTTTGAGTTTTTCGGAATGGTGAATAAAGCAAGGCCCAAAGGGCAGCGGGCTTTCCGCTGCCTTTTGGGCTGCCATTCCGCCCGCGGCGCTTGGCGCTTTGAATAGCGTTTTGCACGGGCAGCCGGTGCTGAACGCCGCGCAGCAGCAGGGGTTCGAGGCCCTGCGGCAGGGCATGGCGCCCAGCGCAAACCAGCAGGCGGCGCTGCACAGCCTTTGGGGCGAAGCACCGGGCTATGTGCCTGCACAGCAGGGCGGCTGGGATGAATTTCTAAGCGCGCCCGCGGCAGATGCGGCAGACGGTTTTCGAAGCGGGCCTTTGGCGCTGGACGCGGCGCAGGATGCAGGCGAGGCCGCGCAGCGGCAGGCGTTTTTGAAATGGACGCAGGGCGAGGCGATGACGGCGCAGGAAAAGCAGCTTGTGGACGATTTGTGGAACAGCGACCCCGCCAAGGCCTCGGAATACTGGGCCGCCGGGGAGTTTCTGGATACGGAAGTGCCCGGCGTGCCTTCCCTTGACGGCGGCGGGTTAGATGGTACAATGAAATCAGAAGCTGCGGCATCCCCCACGGGCCAGCGCACGCCCTTTGACTATTTGCAGGACGGCATCGGGTGGGAGGCGCCATCCGAAACTGCAACTCGGGCGAACATCGCCGCATTTGAGAATGGAGAAAAAACATTCAACGATGTGGTGGATGATTATGCTATATTGTATGCGGAAAAAGTGAATTCAAACCGTACATGGGGTTGGCGTGAAATTTCTAATGCACATCTGACCCGAACCCAGAAAAGAAAAGTTAATCGACGAGCGGTTGAATTGGGCAAAATACCGAAAGTGCTGAAAAAGCCGGGAACGAATTATCTGGATTTTGAACGGTCGGGGCTTATCTATAAAATAGATGGCAAACCGGTTATCTTTTCATTGCCGCAGGAATGTTGGCAGTGGTCAGACGATCACCAGTTTGCGCTGCTGGATTCCTGGCTTCCCGGCGGCAAACGGCCTGAAGGATATATGTGGCATCATTCAGAACAGACTGGCCGTATGGAACTGGTTCCTTTTGGCATTCATAATGTTACATCACATGTTGGCGGGCGTTCACCGGGAATGTGGGCAGCCGGAAAAAGATAAGGAAAGGTGAGTTGAAAATGATAAGGGTAAAAAAAGAAAGCATTTTGCCAAGCCCAACGGATGAGTTGATTGATGTGGTACAGGATTATTTTGAAGTAAGATTTCCGCAGGATTACCGCAACTTTCTAAAGCAGAACAATGGCGCGGTTCCACTAGAGCGCCAGTTCGACTACAACGGGCATTCCTATGCAGTGGAGCGGTTTTTGTGTATGCTGCCCAACGAATTATGGAATGAGTTAGATGAGGGATGCTATGATATAGAAGTGGTGGAGACCCAATTGGATGATCGGTTGGGAGATGATGGGGACGAGACGGGAACGTTTATCATCCCGATTGCCGTGCTGTTTGCGGGGGATTTTGTCTGCCTGGATTTTCGCAAAGACAAAGAAAACCCGGAAGTGTGCATCTGGTACCATGAGATGTCGGAATATCTGGCGCCTTACACGAAAAGGATCGCGGGCAGCTTCACGGAGTTCCTTTCCATGCTGTACGAATGAAAGGTTCAAACGGGTGAACGTGCAAACAGAAGGCAGCGCGTAATCACGCAACAAAAATAGAAAGCAGGGCAGGCGGCGCCAAACGGCGCTGCCTGCCTTTTCTTTCCCTTTTCGGAATGGTGAACACAGCAAGGCCCAAAGGGCAGCGGGCTTTCCGCCGCCTTTTGGGCTGCCATTCCGCCCGCAGCCGCAGGCACGGCGCAGGACGCGGCGGAGGCCGCGCAGCGGCAGGCGTTTTTGAAATGGACGCAGGGCGAAGCCATGACGGCGCAGGAAAAGCAGCTTGTGGACGATTTGTGGAACACCGACCCCGCCAAGGCCTCGGAATACTGGGCCGCCGGGGAGTTTCTGGATACGGAAGTGCCCGGCGTGCCTTCCCTTGACGGCGGCGGGTTAGATGGTACAATGAAATCAGAAGCTGCGGCATCCCCCACGGGCCAGCGCACACCCTTTGACTATTTGCAGGATGGCAAGGGATGGGAGGAAGAGGCAGCCTCTTTTTCTGATGAAATTGTAAAAGTAGAATTGCCAAGGGGGAAATACCCGGAAGCGGAGAAACATATGGAAGATGCAATAAAAAATGGGCATCCGAGTGTTTTAACCATCCAAAGAGGTGGAGCAAGAACAAACAGGAAAAAGTCCTTACGAAATATTGATAAGATCCCAGGGATGGACTTGGATGAGTATCCGCCGGCAATGTTCAGCGAAGGCGGTGCCGGAGCAAGTGTACGCCTTATCAACCGTCATGACAACAGGGGTGCGGGTTCTGCGATTGGAAATCAACTAAGAAGATACCCAAATGGAACAAAGGTGAAAATAACTTTTATAGATTGAGCGAAAAGGAGAAGAAAATGTCAGAAAAGCAAAATATTTTACAAAAAATATTAGGAAAGGCCCTTGCTAATGTGCAAGTTTCTGTTAGACAAGATAAAAACATTGTAAATAGATTAGGGATAAACTCACAATCTATTTTAGGACAGATGATATCGAACTTTCAATTTATTCGCATCAATCAATATTTGACTATTTTGGGGAATGAGAGTATCGAGGAGATAAATGAGTTTGTTAAATCATTTTATCCTGGAGAAAAATTTATTGTAGCTTATGATATATGGGGCGGAATATTTGCATTGAATAATGGGGATTTTTCGGGAGATACGCGAAATCTTTGGTATATGGCGCCAGATACTCTGAGATGGGAAAACTTGAATAGTCATTATTCTCAATTTGTGTATTGGGCGTGCAGTGAGAAGATAGACGAGTTCTATAAAGATTTTTTTTGGACAGGAATGAAGCGTGATACGGAAAGTATTGGAGAAATGCAGGCAGTGCTATTTTATCCTTTTCTTTGGTCTAATGAGTGTACGGTTGAGACAGCCAGTAAAAAGATTGTGCCTTTGAAAGAATTGATTGCATTAAATGCAGAATATGCACAATTGTTCGGCATGTAATTGATAGATAAGAAACGAGCAGGCAGCGCTTTATGCGCTGCCTGCTTTTCTTTCCCTTTTCGGAATGGAGAACAAAGAAAAGCCCAAAGGGCAGCGGCTATGCCGCTGCCCTTTGGGCTGCCATTCCGCCCGCGGCCGCAGGCGCGGCGCAGGATGCAGGCGAGGCCGCGCAGCGGCAGGCGTTTTTGAAATGGATGCAGGGCGAAGCCATGACGGCGCAGGAAAAGCAGCTTGTGGACGATTTGTGGAAC
>OJQW01000113.1_pt1 | contig 48531 bp, 51 predicted proteins | sample 1599041 | NCBI WGS metagenome assembly OJQW01 (sample SAMN03922518, study PRJEB24848) | human gut metagenome | isolation source: stool sample | host: Homo sapiens | place: Germany | collected 2010-02
AGGTATTTATGTCGAACCGCCGAGTAACACGCACTCCCCGGCATATTAAACCACCCAAAGCGTTTTTCTCTTTGGAGTCTGAGGGGTTTCTTTTTGTCGCCACAAAAAGAAATCCCTCAGGAAAACCTCCGCCGAGCGCGGCCGCTCACCCCACGCCCCGTCGGGGGGCATATCCTCCCCACCACACGGCATATACTCAATCACGACATGCCGGGAGTGGTGTAAATGAGGACTGACATAGAGGAAAGAGCCGTCCGGCTCGCGGAGTACATAACCGAAAACCGCGCGACTGTGCGCGCGGCGGCCAAAAAGTTCGGCGTCTCCAAGTCCACCGTGCACAAGGATATCACCGAGCGGCTGGAGACAGTTAGCCCCGAGCTTTATGCCAAGGTGCGTGACCTGCTCGAGCTCAACAAGGCCGAGCGCCATATCCGTGGGGGGATGGCGACACGGGATAAATTCAGGAAGCTGAAAAGCCCTGACTAAGCAATCAGCCCGGCGGGGAATTTCCGCCGGGCTGATGCGCGCTTACAGGAACAGTGACACTGCGCAGTAGACCAGCAGCAGTGCCATGACCGTGTTCGTCACGCGCGCGTATTTTGAAAACAGCATCCTGAACACCGAGCCGAACAGCGCCCAGCACAGCGTGAACACAAAGCCGATGAACGCCAGCAGCAGCGCAAACAGCGTCAGCTCCGGCCACCGCCCCTGATAGTACGGCAGTATGTATGCTTCCATGGACACGATGCAGTATATGTATATCTTGGGGTTGACGAATTGCAGCGCCAGGCCGGACAGAAATCCGCCCCTCCCCTGCCCGTCCTCATCCGTGACCGGCGGGCTCTTGAAGGTCTTCCACGCCAGGTACAGCATGTAGGCCGCTCCGACTATGAGCATCGGCGTCTTTATGCGCGGTATCAAGTCCGAGAGCGCGCCGCAAAACGCCGTGCACAGCAGCATGACTATCGTAAAGCCCGCCCAGATCCCCAGGTTGAACGGCAGCGCCCTTTTGAACCCCAGCCGCCCCGCGTTGGACATGCTCATTAGATTGTTCGGCCCCGGAGTCACCGCCGTGACGACCGCGTAGGAGAGGAAATTCACCCAGCTGAACATATTGACCCCCTTAGTTTCAAATGATATAATGTACTCAAAATCCGATATATTAGATTTCCTACATATTATACCGTCAGTCCGATATATTGTCAAGGGGTGCGTCATGGAACTGCAAAAGATAATAGGAGCCAACGTAAAAGCGGCGCGGGAGCGCAGAAAGCTGACCCTGGACGCCGCCGCGCTTCTGACCGGGGTTTCGCGCAGTATGCTCGCGCAGATAGAAAAGGGCGACGTGAACCCTACCATATCCGTGCTGTGGAAGATAGCCAACGGCTACAAGGTGTCGTTCACCAGCCTGACGGAGGCGCCGGAGCGCTCTCCGCTGCTGCTGCGCGCGTCGGAGCCGCTTGTGGCCGACGGCGGCAGGTATTTGAACTACCCGTCCTTCCCGTTCCAGGAGGAGCGGCATTTTGAGACCTACCGCATTTGCGTGCGCCCGGGCGGGAGCCTGGACGCGCAGCCGCACATGGCCGGGACTGAGGAGTACGTCACCGTCTTCTCCGGCGAGGTCGAGATCAGCGCCGGGGACGAGCGTTTCACCCTGGCGACCGGCGACAGCCTGCGCTTTCGCGCGGACACGGAGCACTCATATAAAAACCCCGGCGAGTGCGACGCCTGGCTCAGCATGGTGATATACTACGGCTGAGCTGCATTTTGGCGCAAGTTTGCACATCCTTTACAGCCCGCTCCGCCGGTTTTTAACTATGCTTCAACCCGTGGTAATATAATGCCGGTATTCCGTGTAAAGGAGATAATCACATGAACGCTGCTAAGCGCGCAACAGCGGTATTGGCCGCTGCGGCAATCACTTTGTCGCTGTCGGCCTGCGGGACGGGTACGGCGACATCCGCCGCCAGCCCCTCCCCCGCGGAGGAAGTGTCCGCAGCTTACGAGGGCGAGCGCTCGCTGGTGCTCAGCGATGACCAGGTCACGCTGGACGGCCTGGCCATTGCGGAGGAGGGCGCCGGAGACGTGACCGTCAGCCACGACATAGTCTACTACGAGTCCGGCCAGGGCAGCGACTACGGCGAGGGCGCCGAGGCCGACGTGCACGACGCCGAGGAGGCTCAGGCTCGCACTGTGGTCACCATACGCTCGGCGGGAACGTACCGGCTCAGCGGCACGCTCAGCCAGGGACAGATCGCCATAGACCTGGGAGACGACGCCGAAGACGACCCGGACGCCGTGGTGACGCTCATACTCGACGGCGTGGACGTCACGTGCACGGTCGCCCCGGCGCTGATATTCTACAACGTCTACGAGTGCGGCAGCAGCGGCGAGACCGCAGGCGACGGCGTGCTGAACATCACAGGCGACAACGAGGGTCTGGACACCGAGCTGCACCTGACGATAAACGGCGGCGTGATAAACATCGACGCCGCCAACGACGGCATCAACACCAACGAGGACAACGTCTCCGTGACCACCATAAACGGCGGCACGCTGAATATAGACGCCGGTCTCGGCTCCGAGGGCGACGGCATAGACTCCAACGGCTGGCTGGTGATAAACGGCGGCAGCGTTTTCGCCAGCGCCTGCGCGGCCGGCGGCGACAGCGGCATAGACGCCTCGCTGGAAATCGTGCTCAACGGCGGCACGGTCGTGGCTCTGGGCAATATGTTCGACGCTATCTCGTCCGACTCCGCGCAGAACTATCTGACGCTCACACTTGCCGAACCGGTGCGAAGCGGCGACGAGGTCGAGCTTACCGGCGCGGACGGCAGCGCGCTGTTTGACTTCACCGCGCCCAAGACCGCGAGCATGATCCTCCTCTCCGGTGCGGACATAGAGGACGGCGCGGAGTACACGCTCACCGTCAACGGCACGGAGCGCGAGTACAGCGCCGAAGGCATGATGGGCGCGCCCGGCGGTATGGGCGGCCCGGGCGGCATGGGCGAAGCTCCGCCCGACATGGGTCAACCCCCTGACGACATGAGCCGCGGGCGCATGGACATCCCCGAGGGGCTGGAGGACTGGCTGAACACCGCCACGGACGTGCCAGACGAGATACGCACCTGGCTGGAGAGACTTATAGAGATGCAGAACAGCACACCGCCGGACGAACCGCAGTGAGGGGGCGAAAGCCCCCTGCTTTTTTGCCGCGCAGTGCGGATGTCCGATAGGTATTGCAAACCCGGCCGCATCGGGTTAAACTTAAGTATCACACCAAGCGAGGTAGCACATGCTGAGGATAATCACCGGCCGCGCCGGAGCCGGTAAGACCGGCAGGATAATGGAAGAAATACGCTCGCGCGTAAGCTCGGGCATGGGCGGCAGCGTGCTCATAGTGCCGGAGCAGTACAGCCATGAGGCCGAGCGCGAGCTATCAAGCGTGGCCGGTCCCTCCGCGCCGCTCTACGCCGAGGTGCTCAGCTTCACGGGCATTGCCCGCCGCGTGGAGGCCGAGCTGGGTCCCGGCGGCCGCCGCGCGCTGAGCAGCGGCGCGCGTCTGCTGTGCATGGCTCTCGCGCTGGACAACGTCTACGCCCGTCTCGGCGTCTACGCGCGCGCCCGGCGCTCGCCGGAGCTGCAGCTGAAGCTGCTGTCCGCCATCGATGAGCTGAGCGCAGCCGAGATCACGCCCGAAGCCCTTGACGAGGCCGCCGCGCAGACCGGCGGCGCGCTCGCTCTGAAGCTGCGCGACCTGGCGCTCATCATGGCCGCTTTCTCCGCCGCCGTGGGCAGCGAGCGCACCGACAGCGCCGACCGGCTCACGCTGCTGGCCGAGCGCCTGCCGTACAGCGACTTTGCCCGCGACGGCAGCATATACATCGACGGCTTCACCGACTTCACCGCGCAGGAAAAGCGCATAGTGTGCGAGCTGATGCAGCGCGCCGACGTCACGCTCTGCCTCACGCTGGACAGCGTGGAATACGGCAGCGAGCTATTTGACATAACACGTTCCACCGCTCGCGCGCTCATACGCTACGCCACGTCCGAGGGCATACAGCACCGGGTGGAGAACATGGAGGCCGCCGTGCGCTCCCCCATGGACGTGCTGGCCGAGAACCTGCTCGCCTACCCCGCGCGAACTTTTGACTCCGAGGGAAGAATACGCCTTTTTGCGGCCAACAGCGCCTATTCCGAGTGTGAATTTGCCGCAAGCGAGGCGCTGCGCCTCGCCCGCTCCGGCTGCCGCTGGCGGGATATCGCCATCGCCGCGCGCGGCTTTGAGGACTACCGCGGCGCTCTCACCGCAGCGTTTGAGCGCGCGGGGGTGCCGCTGTTCGTGGCGAGGCAGGTTGACATAACTAAGAAACCTCTGCCCACACTCATCGCCTCCGCCTACGACGCCGTCACAGGTGGCTGGGAGCAGGGCGACGTCTTCGCCTACCTGCGCACCGGGCTGGCCGGACTGAGCCTGGCCGAGTGCGACGAGCTGGAGAACTACTGCTTCACCTGGAACATATCCTCCCGCCGCTGGCACGACGAGCGCGACTGGGGCATGCACCCCGACGGCTACAAGGGCGAGCTGAGCGATTCTGCTCACGAGCGGCTGGCGCGCATAAACGAGCTGCGCCGCCGCGCCGCCGCGCCGCTCATGGAGTTCGAGTCCGCCGTCAAGGCCGCCGCGACCGCGCGGGAGCACTGCCAGGCGCTCGCCGGGCTTTTTGAAACGCTGCAGCTCGCCCTGCGTCTGGCCGAGCGCGCGGACGAGCTGGAGCGCTCCGGGCGCAGGCAGGCGGCCGCCGAGTACGCGCGCATCTGGGACGCTGCCGTTGACGCGCTGGAGCAATGCTCCGCCGTGCTTGGAGACATGGAGCTGGACGCCGCCGCCTTTGCGCGGCTGTACCTGCTGACGCTCTCGCAGTACAACGTCGGCGTCATACCCGTCTCGCTGGACATGGTTACCGCGGGCGACATGGACAGGATGCGCCGCCGGCACATAAAGCACCTCATAGTCCTCGGCGCCTCGGATGAGCGCCTTCCCGCGCCCGAGCGGGACGACGGCGTGTTCACCGGCGACGAGCGCCGCGCGCTGGCCGAGGCCGGTCTTGCGCTGGACGCGGGCGAGGCGGAGCTGTGGCGCGAGTACACGCTTATATATAACTGCGTCTCCCTCCCCGCCGAGACGCTTACCATTACATACCCCGCCTGGGGCGCGGACGGGCACGAGCCGGAGCCGAGCTTTCTCGTCACGCGCGCAAGGGGTCTGTTCGGCCTCGAGATTGAGGGCGTGAACCGCGCGGGCGTGCTGCTCTCCGGCGAAAACACGGCCATAGAGCTGGCGGCCGCCGCCATTGCGGGGCAGGGCGGCCGGGAAGCGAGCCTGGCGCGCGAATACTTTGAGCGCTCCGACCCCGAGCGGCTGCACCGCGTGGCCGCCGCGGCGGACATCACGCGCGGCCGCCTCTCCCGCGAGGCCGCGCTGGAGCTGTACGGGCGGGACATGAAGCTCTCCGCCTCCCGGCTGGAGCGCTTTGCGAGCTGCCGTTTCTCGTACTTCCTGACCTACGGTTTGAAGGCCAGGCCACGGGTGCGCGCGCAGTTCAAGGCGCCCGAGGCGGGCACCTTTGTGCACTACGTGCTGCAGCACGTGGCCGCCGCCGCGCCAGATGGCAACCTCGCCGCGCTGCCGGATGAGCGCATAGCCGCGCTGACGCGCGAGTGTACGGCGAGCTACCTCGAGAACGAGCTCGGCGGGCGCGATGGCAAGACCGCCCGCTTCATCTACCTCTACGAGCGCCTTGGCGAGAGCGTGGAGCGCATAGTGCTGGACATGGCCGGTGAGCTGCGCTGCTCGGACTTCCGCCCGCTGGACTTTGAGCTGGACATCGCGCGCGCCGTCCCCGGCGCGGGGCTGAAGCTCCCCGACGGCGGCAGCGTGCGCGCCGTGGGCATCGCCGACCGCGTGGACGGCTGGGTGCACGACGGCCGGCTGTACCTGCGCGTGGTGGATTACAAGACCGGGCGCAAGAGCTTCTCGCTCAGCGACGTCTACTACGGCCTGAACATGCAGATGCTGCTCTACCTTTTCTCACTTGCCGGGGCGGGAGAGTCCCGCTACGGCATGGAGATAGCGCCCGCCGGAGTGCTCTACATTCCCGCCAGGGACGAGATGATCTCCGCCGACAGCGAGCTCACCGACGACCAGATCGCCGCCGAGCGCAGCAAAAAGCTGGTGCGCAGCGGGCTGCTCCTCGACGACGCCGACGTCCTCCACGCCATGGAGCGCGGCGACAAGCCCGTGCGCCTGCCCGTAAAGTGGAAGGACGGCGCGCCGACGGGCGACAACCTCGCCGGAGCCGAGCGTCTCGGCCTGCTGGCCCGGCGCATAGAGGACACTCTGCGCGCCATTGCCCGGGAAATAGGCTCGGGCAGCATCCAGGCCGACCCCTGCTATAAGGGCGTCAGGGACAACGCCTGCCTCTGGTGCGACTACGCCAAGGCCTGCCGCTTCACCGACGGCGAGCAGGGCGACACGCGCCGCTATCTCCCTCCGCTCAAGGCCGAGCGCGTGTGGGAGCTGCTGGAAGGAGTTGACTACGATGGCTGAATTCACCCCGACGCCCGGCCAGGCTCTGGCCATATCCGACCGCGGCGGCGAGCTGCTTGTCTCCGCCGCCGCCGGAAGCGGCAAGACCCGCGTGCTGATAGAGCGCCTGATGGGCTACATACTCGGCGAAAACCGCGCCGACGTGGACAGCTTCCTGATCATCACCTTCACCCGCGCCGCCGCGGAGCAGCTGCGCGGCAAGATAGGCGAGCACATCTCCGAGCTGGCCGAGAGCGCCATTGGCGGACAGGCCGCGTATCTGCGCCGCCAGCGCGCCCTGCTCCGCCGCGCGCAGATCTGCACCATCGACAGCTTCTGCGTCTCGCTGCTGCGCGAGAACGCCGCCGCGCTGGGGCTTGACCCCGGCTTTGCCCTGTGCGACGAGCAGCGCGCCGCCGAGCTGAAATCCACCGCGCTTGAAAACACGCTCGAGGCCGCGTATGAGCGCGCCGAGCCGGACTTTCTCGCCCTGGCCGGGAGCGTCGGCGCAGGGCGCGACGACGCGCGCCTTGAGAGCCTGGTGCTCTCCCTGCACGAGAAATTGCAGTCCCACGCCCGCCCCGAGCGCTGGGTCGCCGCGCAAAAGCGCGATCTGGACGCCCTGCCCGAGGACGCGGGTCAGACCGTCTGGGGACGCGAGCTTATAGACGGAGCGCGCGCCCAGCTCAGCTATTGGCGCGGCGTGATGCGCCGGCTGCTGGACGAGGTGTCCGGCAGCGAGGCCGCCATGAAGGCCTACGGCGCCTCGCTCGGCGAGACGGCGGCCTCACTGGACGCCGCGCTCGCCGCGTGTGAGCGCGGCTGGGACGCGCTGCGCGCCGCACTGCCGGTGAGCTTTCCCCGCCTCGGCGCGCTCCGCTCGGACGCTGAGCTGCGCGAGCTGGTGAAGTCGCACCGCGACCCGTGCAAAAAGGCGCTGGACAAGCTGACAAAGGACTTCTCCGCGCCCAGCGCGGAGCTGCTGCGCGACGTGCGCGCCACCGCCCCGGCCATGACCGCGCTGCTGAACCTCGCGCTGGATTTCGACGCGGAGTACACGCGCTGCAAGCGCCGACGCTCGCTGATAGACTTCGCCGACGCGGAGCACATGGCCGCTCAGCTGCTCACGGACGAGGACGGGAATCCCTCCCCCTTCGCGCTGGAGCTCTCTCGCCGCTACACCGAGGTGATGGTCGACGAGTACCAGGACGTCTCCCGCGTGCAGGAGGATATAGTGCGCGCCGTCTCCGGCGGCGGACGCCGCCTGTTCATGGTCGGCGACGTAAAGCAGAGCATCTACCGCTTCCGCCTGGCCGACCCGACGATCTTCCTTGAAAAGTACGATCGCTTCACAGACGCCCCCGCCCCCGAGGGCGAGCCGCGCCGCGTCTTTCTCAGCGAGAGCTTCCGCTCTCGCGGCGAGGTTGTAGCCGCCGTGAACAGCGTGTTTCACTGCCTGATGAGCCGTGAGCTGGGCGAGCTGGACTACGACGGGCGCGCCGAGCTGATAGCCGCCCTGCCATACACCGGCAGCGTGCCGCGCCCCGAGCTTGCAATCCTGACCAATCCCGGAGCCGAGGACGGCGGCGAGCGCCCCGACAAGGTCGCCGCAGAAGCCCGCTACGCCGCGCGGCGTATGCGGGAGCTGGTGGAGGGCGGAACCATGCTCACCGCCCCGGGCGGCGAGCGGCCGCTCGGCTACGGCGACATCGCCGTGCTGCTGCGCTCGGCCAACGTCTCCGGCGCCGTCTGGCGGCGCGAGCTGGCGCGCATGGGCGTGCCGGTCGAGTCCGGGCAGTCCGGCGGCTTTTTCACCGCCGGCGAGGTGGAGGTCATCCTCTCGCTGCTGAGCATCATAGACAACCCCCGGCAGGACGTGCAGCTTGTCAGCGTGCTTCGCTCGGCGCTGTTCGGCTTCACGCCGGACGAGCTGACGGCCATACGCCTGGCTCAGCCGGACGGGGAGCTGTGGGACGCGCTGCTGACCCGCGCCGGGAAGGACGAGAAGTGCCGCAGCTTTGCGGACACGATAGACAGTCTGCGCGACTTTGCCCGCGAGAGCGAGGTCAGCGAGCTTATATCCGAGATATACTCCCGCCTGGACTGCTTTGCCGTCTGCGCCGCGCTCGGCGACGGGGAGGCGCGCAGCGAGCGGCTTCAGCGTCTGGCCTCCCTTGCTCAGGAGTTTGAGAGCGGGGCGTGGCGCGGGCTGCGCCGCTTCAACGAGTGGATAGAGCGCATGCGCGAGTCCGGACGCGAGCCTGCGATGCCCGCCGGCGAGAGCTCCGGCCGCGTGCGCATCATGAGCATACACCAGAGCAAGGGTCTGGAGTTCCCCGTGGTCTTCCTGTGCGAGACCGCCAAGCACTTCAACGAGATGGATCTGCGCCCCACCGTGCTGCTGCACCCCGAGCTGGGGCTGGGCTGCAAGGTCACGGACGCCGCGCGCGGCATCGAGTACCCCACCATCACGCACCGCGCCGTGGCTCACCGGCTGCGCCGCGAGCAGCTCAGCGAGGAGCTGCGGCTGCTCTACGTCGCCATGACCCGCGCTCGCGAGCGGCTGATCATGACCTGTTCGCTGGCCGATCCCGAAAAGACCGTCTCCAAGCTCTCTGCGACGGCCGAGTCTCCCATGGACGCTCAGGCGCTGCTGGGTATGCGCTCCTTCTCCGACTGGCTCATCACCGCCGCCGTCGCCGACGGCGGCAGGACGCTGGACTTCTCGGTCGTGCCCGAGGAGACGGAAGCTGCGGCAAAGCCCGCTCCCGCCGTCCCCTCGCCCGACGCGCCGGAGGCTTCCCCGTCCGGCGAGGCGCAGACGGGCTGGCTGGAGCGTCTGTACTCCTGGCGCTACGCCGCCCAGGCGTCGGTGAACCTGCCCAGCAAGGTCACGGCCACGGAACTGAAAAGCCTGCCGGAGCCTGACCCGGAGAGCGCCGACCTCGTAGAGCGCGCCGTGCGCCCCTTCCGCGTGCCGGAGCTGTCCGGCGTGGAGCGGGAGCTGACCGCCGCCGAGCGCGGCACGGCCACGCACCTGGCGCTCAGGTACATAGACCTCGCCACGGTGCACAGTCTCGTAGACGCTCGCGACGCCATAGACGCGCTGGTCTACTCCGGCGCGCTCTCCGCTCGCGAGGCGGATGCAGTCGACGCGAACAGTATCTACGCCCTCGCCGCCTCCGAACTGGGACAGCGCATGAGCCGCGCCGACAAGCTCTGGCGCGAGTTCTCCTTCTCCCTGCTGCGCCCGGCCGGCGAGCTGTTCCCCGGCGCAGGAGACGACGAGATACTGCTCCAGGGCGTGGTGGACTGCTGCTTTGCCGAGCGCCGCCGCCTGGTCGTGGTCGACTACAAGACCGACCGCATCCGCCCCGATGACACCGCCGCGCGCGCCGAGACCTACCGCGCCCAGCTGGAGAGCTACGCCTGGGCGATGGAGCGCATCACCTCCCTGCCCGTGGCGGAGCGGATAATCTATTTCCTTCGTCCCGGGATAGCCGTCTCCCTGCCCGAATCCGGCTGATACGGTTTACTGTGACTCTGCGCCGGTTCACGTCAGAATTGCGGTAATTTTGTATTCGGCGGCGGGTTTGACTATCGTTTTCTGTTGACTGATACAGTGACATTGTATTATAATGTGTGTGGTATGTACCGAAACGCCTACATCCGGCTCGTATTCGCCGCCTCCCAGGCGTTTTGAGTGCTGTCCAAATACTAGCAAGGTGGTTTTGTTTTATGGCCGGCACATTCGTTGAACGTGTTGATGACCTTCTGCGCGAGCGCGGAATTACCGGCAGCCGCATGGCCGACGACCTGGGCATGAGCCGCAGCTTCATGACCGAGCTGCGCAAGGGTCGCGCAAAGGGCGTGAGCGTGGAGACTGCGGGGCGCATCGCCGACTATCTGGGCGTCTCCGTCGACTATCTTCTCGGCCGCGAGGGCGGCAGCAAATACGCCGACCCGGTCGAGCGCGAGCTCTCTATGTACCTCGACGACATGCGCCGCCGCCCGGAAAAGCGTATGCTCTTTTCAGTCACAAAGGACGCCACCAAGGAGCAAATTGAAGCTATCGTGCATATGATAGAAGAACTGCAGGCTACCAAATGAAGCTGATTGAGGGCGTAGACTATCGCGTGCGCTACGTGGAGTTCCCGAACACGGGCTCTCCCAGCGTGGCAGTTTCCAACGGCGACGGGACTTACACCGTCTATGTCAACACGCGCTTTTCCATCGAGGAGCAGGCTCGCGGCCTGCGGCACGAGCTGGAGCACCTGGAGGGCGGGCACTTCGAACGCAGCGGCGATGACCTCGCCGCGCTGGAGTCTGCCGCCGACGGGCTTTTGAAGCTTGTTCCCCCCTCAGGACGCAGCCGCCGGAAGCGCTCCGGCGGGCGGGATATACCGCTGTACGCCGACGGGGACGAACTGCTGGAGGACATTTTGAACCGGGTGTCTCCCGAGAGCCTGAGACTGCTCAGGGAGGCCGGACTTATTCCAAGCCGCGGCGATGACACCGCTCAGTGAGCATTGCCGCATTAACGGGGTGAAGCATGGACACAAGAGCCATAGGAGTATTTGATTCCGGCGTCGGCGGACTGTCCGCCGTGCGCGCGCTGCGCGCGCTGCTGCCGGGTGAGGACATATTGTTCCTGGCGGACACGGCCAACGTGCCATACGGCACGCGGAGCCGCGAGGATATATGCGCCCTGTCTGCCGCCGGAGCACGCATACTGTACGGCCGGGGCGTGAAAGCCCTGCTCGCCGCCTGCGGGACAATAAGCGCAAACGGCCTCGGCGCAATTGCCGGGGCCGTACCCATACCGTTCTGCGGCGTCATCGAGCCCGCCGCAGCAGAGGCCGCGCGCGTGAGCAGGAACAGGCGCGTAGGCGTACTGTCGACCGAGGCCACGGCTAGAACCGGCGCAATCCCGCGCGCTATACGCGCCCACGGCGCGGACATAGAGGTCTTTGCCCACGGCGCGGGGGCTCTTGTCCCGCTGGCCGAGGCTGGGAGGACGGACTACGCAGATCCGGAGGTTCGCGCCGCGGTCGACGCCTCGCTCGCCCCCTTCGCCGGGACGGGGATAGACACGCTGGTGCTCGGCTGCACCCACTTCCCGCTGCTCTCCGGAGCCATATCCGGCGCCGTCGGAGCCGGAGTGCGGCTGGTGGACTCCGGCTATGCCGGAGCGCGGGAGTGCGTGCATATGCTCGCCGAGAACGAGCTGCTCTCCCGGCGCGCATCCGGCGGGCGCCTCACCTGCCTGGTCAGCGGCGACACGCAGGCCTTCGCCAAGGCCGCGGCCGCCTTTCTGCCCGGCGGACTTGAGGGCGTGAGCATAGAAAAAACTTGACAAGATCAAAATCTGTGGTACTATATTAGCGTGCTACCGCATTAGTACAGTAAAGTGAAAGGTCGACAGCCATGGACGATATACTCAGGCAGGAGGAGAGAACCGTGCGGTCGCTGCGCGCGCTCTACTCCCGATACGGCTACCGCCCCTACCGCATGAGCAAATTTGAGGAGTACGACCTCTACGCGGAGAACCGCAGCTTTCTTCCGGACGGTGGGGTCATAACCTTTACGGACACCAACGGGCGTCTCATGGCGCTCAAGCCGGACGTCACGCTCTCCATTGCAAAGAACCTCACCGCCGAGCCCGGCGCTCCCGTGCGGGTCTACTATGACGAGAGCGTCTACCGCGCGCCGGACAGACAGCTGGGCTTTCAGGAGATAACCCAGGCCGGTCTGGAGTACCTCGGCGACGTGGACGGCTACGCCATAGGCGAGGTCATCATGCTCGCCGGGCGCAGCCTGGACGCGATAGCGCCCGGGTATGTGCTGGACGTCTCGCACATGGGCTTTGTGACGGGGCTGATAGACGCGCTGGGTCTGGGCGCACAACACCGCGCCGAGCTGCTGCGAGCCATAGGCTCGCGCAACGCCCACGCCATACGCGACATCTGCGCTCAGGCCGGGGCGGCCGGGGCGCCGGCGCAGCGCCTTGCGGCGCTCTCTGCGCTGTACGGCTCGCTGCGAGACGTGCTGCGCGAGCTGCGCGGCATGTCGGTGAACAGCGCCACGGAGCGCGCTCTCGGCGAGCTGAGCGCGCTGTCCGACGTCCTGGACAGCTTCGGCGCGCTCGAGCGAGTGAATCTCGACCTCTCCATCACGAGCGACATGGAGTATTATAACGGCATAGTCTTCAAGGGCTACGTCCCCGGCGTGCCCTCCGCCGTACTCTCCGGCGGGCGGTATGACAGCCTGCTGGCCAAGCTGGGCAAGCGCGGCGGCGCGATAGGCTTCGCCGTGTACCTCAATCTGCTCGACCGCCTCTATTCCGGCGCCGAGGACGGATTTGACGCAGACGTGCTGCTCATCCCCGACGGAGCCTCCCCCGCCGTCATCGCCGCCGCGGTGCGCTCGCTGACGGAGGGCGGCAAGAGCGTGATAGTGCGCGGCCGCTCCGACGGAGTGCGCGGCCGTGAAACGCTGCGCGTGGACGCGAAAGGGGGACTGAACCGTGACTGAAACACTGGACATCGCCCTGCCGAAGGGTCGCCTGGGCGAGCGCGTGGTCGAAATGCTGGACGTCCACGGCCTCGGCTGCACGGAACTGGACGGGAACAGCCGCAAGCTGGTGCTGGAGAACCCGGACGCCGCGCTGCGCTTCTTCTGGGTAAAGACCGCCGACGTGCCCATATATGTCGAGCGCGGAGCCGCCGACCTCGGCGTGGCCGGAAAGGACGTGCTGCTGGAGCACTCGGCGGACGTGTATGAGCTGGTCGACCTGGGCATAGGCTGCTGCCGCATGTGCGTGGCCGGATACCCCGGCGCATTGCAGCGCGGCGGCACGCTGCGCGTGGCCACCAAGTTCCCCAACATAGCCACACGGTATTTCCAGAGCAAGGGGCGCACCATTGACATCATAAAGCTAAACGGCTCCATAGAGCTTGCGCCGATAATCGGCCTCTCCGACGTGATAGTCGACATCGTCGAGACCGGCGGCACGCTCAGGGAGAACAACCTCGAGGTGCTGGAGGAGATACTCCCCATAAGCGCAAGGCTCATCGCCAACAAGGCGTCCTACCGCTTTAAATACGACCGGGTAAAGCAGCTGGCCTCGGCGCTGGCCGGGGAGATGGAAGGAGAGATTTGACATGCTGAAGATATTTAAACGCGGCGAAACGCCCGACGCCGAGCTGGTTCGGCGCGAGGCGGGCGCGGCGAACGTCACCGACACCGTCGCTGCCATAATCGCCGACGTGCGCCAAAACGGCGACGCCGCGCTGCTGGCCTACAACGCCAGGTTCGACCGCGCCGAGGGCGTCGCCCTCGAGGTCACGGCGGAGGAGCTGGACGCGGCCTGCGGGCGCGTCGACCCGGAGCTTGTGAAGGTCATGGAGCTGGCCGCGGAGAACATCCGCGCCTTCCACTCCAGGCAGCTCAGCCACGGCTACATCATGTCCGGCAAGAACGGCTCCCTCCTCGGCCAGCGCGTGATACCGCTGCGGCGCGTGGGTCTTTATATCCCCGGCGGCACGGCGGCCTATCCCAGCAGCGTGCTCATGAACTGCATTCCCGCGAAGATAGCCGGTGTGGACGAGATAGTCATGACCACCCCGGCCAGCGGCGGCGCGGTCAGCGACGTCATCCTCGCCGCGGCAAAGATAGCGGGCGTCGACCGCGTGTTCCGCGTCGGCGGCGCGCAGGCGGTGGCAGCTCTCGCCTACGGCACGGAGACCGTGCCGCAGGTGGACAAGATAGTCGGCCCCGGCAACGCCTTCGTCGCGGAGGCCAAGCGCCAGGTGTTCGGCCAGGTGGCCATAGACATGATAGCCGGGCCGAGCGAGATACTCGTCGTGTCCGACGGCAAGAGCGACCCGAAGTGGATCGCCGCCGACCTGCTCAGCCAGGCCGAGCACGACAAGCTCGCCACCGCGATTCTGATAACCGACTCCATGCCCCTGGCCGAGGCCGTACAGGCCGAGGTCGAGCGGCAGCTCGCCGTCCTCCCGCGCGAGGAGATAGCCCGCGCGGCCATCGAGGCCAACGGCAAGATAATCGTCACCGGCACGCTGGACGAGGCCGTGGAGATGGCCAACGCCGTCGCCCCCGAGCACCTGGAGCTTGCGGTGGACTCGCCCTTTGACTTCCTGCCCAAGGTTCGCAACGCTGGCAGCATCTTTCTCGGGCGCTACTGCCCCGAGCCGCTGGGCGACTACCTCTCCGGCACCAATCACACCCTGCCCACGATGGGTACGGCGAGGTTCTCAAGCCCCCTGGGCGTCGAGGACTTCGTCAAGCGCTCCTACTTCAGCTATTACACCGCCGACGCCCTGGAGCAGGTGGCCGACGCCGCCGCGCTCTTTGCCGACGCCGAGGGTCTGCACGGCCACGCCGTGAGCGCGACCGCACGCCGGAACGGGGGCGAGGCCGAATGAGCCGCTACATGAACAGCCGCTACGCCGCGCTGGACGCCTACGTCCCCGGCGAGCAGCCCAAGGGCGAGTTCATCAAGCTCAACGCCAACGAAAGCCCGTATCCGCCCAGCCCCGCCGTGCTCGCCGCAGTTCGAGGCGAGGAGGGCAGCCTGCTGAACATGTACCCCGACGCGGCCTGCCGCGCGCTGGACGCCGCCCTGGCCGAGAGCCTCGGCGTGGGGAGCGAGAACATCGTCTGCGCGAACGGCTCGGACGACATACTCAACTTCTGCTTCATGGCCTACGGCGAGCGCGGGGCGATCTTCCCCGAGATAACCTACGGCTTCTACGAGGTCTTCTGCGCCCTGCACGGCATAGACGCCGTGCGCGCGCCGATGCACGAGGGCTTCACGCTCGACCCCGCGGACTACTTTGACGCGCAAAGGCTGGTCGTCATAGCTAACCCCAACGCCCAGACGGGCGTGGAGCTGCCCCAGGCCGCCATCGAGGCCATCGTGCAGCGCAATTCCGGCAGCGTGGTCGTGGTCGACGAGGCCTACGTCGCCTTCGGCGGCGAGAGCGCGCTGCCGCTCACGAAGAAGTACCCCAACGTGCTGGTCGTGCGCACCTTCTCCAAGTCCCGCTCCCTGGCCGGGGCGAGGCTCGGCTTCGCCGTGGGCAGCGCAGAGCTGATAGACGACCTGCGCCGGCTCAAGTTCTCCACCAACCCCTACAGCGTCAACCGCTGCGCCCTGGCCGCCGGCGTCGCCGCCGTGAGGGACAGCGCCTACTACGAGGCCAACTGCGCCAGGATAGCCCAAGAGCGCGAGCGCTTCGCCGCTGCGCTGAGGCAGCGCGGCTGGTATCTCACCGACTCCAAGGCCAACTTCGTCCTGGCAAAGCCCGGCGCGGGCTCGGCTCCGGACATCGCCGCCAGGCTCAAGGAGCGTGGCATACTGGTGCGCTATCTGGGCGGGGAGCTGGCCGAATATCTGCGCATTACGATAGGCACCGCCGGACAGATGGACGCCCTGCTGGCGGCGCTGGACGAGATAGCATGATACAGACCGCGCGGCTCGTCATCCGCGCGCCCATCGCAGCGGACTTCGAGACATTCTGGCGCATGAACAACGACCCGGATGTGAAGCGCTACACCGGCGGCGTCACCGCGCTCAGCCGCGAGACCGTGCTCGCTCAGCACGAGGAGAGCTGCCGGAGCTTTGACACCGCTGATTCATCGGAGTGCATCTTCTCCGTCGAGGAGCGCTCCACCGGCCTCTGCATCGGCTACTGCGGCTTTGAGTACAGCAAGCGTCTCGGCGCCGTTGAGCTGGCCTACGGCCTTGAAAAGAGCGTGTGGGGGCGCGGTTACGCCTCCGAAGCCGCAGAGGCGGTGCTGCGATACGGCTTTGATACGCTGCGCCTGGACGTTGTCACCGCCGCCGTGAACCCGGAGAACGCCGCGTCCGAGCGCGTCCTAATAAAACTCGGACTGCGCAAGACCGGGCAGCTGCCCTGGCCGGGTCAGGGACTGGTCGACCGATATGAAATACGAAGGAGCAGCCCATGAAGCACGAGTGGCGCAAACACGAGAAGGCGCTGTACGGCGCCGGCAAGACGCCGGAGCTGTTAGACGTCCCGGCGCAGAAGTTCATCGTCATATCCGGCCGCGGCGACCCCAACGGCGAGGATTTCTCCGCGCGCATTTCGGCGCTCTATCCCCTGGCCTACGCGCTGCGCTCCATCTTCAAGGCTCGGGACGAGGACTACGCCGTGTACCCGCTCGAGGGACTTTGGCGCGGCTCTCTGCGCGGCGGCGCGGTGGTCAAGGCCGAATTGGAGTAAGAGCTTATGATACGCCAGCCGGACGCCGCCACGGAGGCCGAATTCGCCGAAGCGCTGGACAAAACGCGGCGCAAGAAGCCCTCTCCCCTGCTGGACGAGGTACGCTTTGAGACCATGACCGACGGCAGGTGCGTGCAGATGCTGCACACCGGCTCTTATGACGGCGAGCCTGCGAGCTTTGCGCTCATGGCGGACTTCGCCGCGGCCAGCGGCCTGGAGCGCGCCGGGGAGCGTCACCGCGAAATATACCTGAACAACGCCCAACGCACCGAGCCGGACAAGCTCAAAACCATACTGCGCTTTCCTGTGCGCTGAACTATTCTCAAGAAACGGGTGATACCATGCGTACTGCGACCGTCACACGAAAAACCAACGAGACCGACATCACGCTAACGCTCTGCCTGGATGGAGGCGCTGCCAGCATATCCACCGGGCTGGGCTTCTTTGACCACATGCTGGAGCAGCTCTCCCGCCACGGCGGAATGGGGCTGGAGCTGATGTGCATGGGCGACCTGCACGTCGACGGTCACCACACCGTCGAGGACGTGGGTCTGGCGCTCGGCGAGGCGCTGAAGTCCGCGCTGGGCGACAAAAAGGGCATCGAGCGCTACGGCTCTGCGCTCATACCGATGGACGAGGCGCTTATCCTCTGCGCCGTAGACCTCAGCGGACGCCCCTGCCTGCGCTACAGCGCCGAGATACCGGCTCAGCGCGTCGGGGACTTCGACACCGAGCTTGTGCACGAGTTCATGCAGGCGCTGGCCAATGCGGGCGGTTTCGCGCTGCACATACGCCAGCTCGACGGCGTGAACTCGCACCACATCATCGAGGGCATGTTCAAGGCGCTCGCGCGTGCGCTCAAGCAGGCGGTCGCGGTGACGGGCAGCTCCCTGCCCAGCACCAAGGGGGTACTCTGATGGTTGCGATAATCGACTACGGCGTAGGCAACCTGTTCTCGCTGAGCTGTTCTCTGGCCGCGATAGGCGCGGAGAGCACCGTGACCAGCGACACGGACGTCATCATGCGCGCCGACCGGGTCATACTCCCCGGCGTGGGCGCGTTTGCCGACGCCTACGACAAGCTCTGCGCCGCCGGTATGGACAGAGCCGTGTACGCCGCCGCGGACGCGGGCAAGCCGCTGCTGGGCATCTGCCTCGGTATGCAGCTGCTCTTTGAGCGCAGCTATGAGTTCGGCGAGCACCGCGGCCTGGGACTGCTCAAGGGCGAGGTCATAGGCATGGAGGGCACACTGCCCGCCGGCCTGGACATCCCGCAGATAGGCTGGAACGCCCTGCACAAGACCAGGCCGAGCCGCATCCTCGCCAACACCGCCGAGGGCGCGCATGTCTACTTTGTCCACTCCTTCTACGCCGCGGGCTGCGGCGACAGCCTCGCCGCCACGACGGAATACGGACTGGAGCTGACCGCCGCCGTGGAGCGCGGCAACGTCTGCGGCTGCCAGTTCCACCCCGAAAAGAGCGGCGCCGTGGGCTTGGACATACTCCGCGCCTTCTGCGCAATGGAGGGCTGAACATGCTGATTTTCCCCGCAATAGATATGTACGGCGGCAAGGCCGTGCGGCTATACAAGGGCGACTATGCCAAAATGACCGTCTACAGCGACGACCCTGTGGGCATCGCGCGCGACTTCGCCGCGTCCGGGGCGGAGCAGATACACATGGTCGACCTCGAGGGCGCGCGCTCCGGCGAGATGCCAAACCTCGGCGTAGTGCGCGAGGTAGTCAAGGCCACCGGCACTTTCGTGGAGCTGGGCGGCGGCATCCGCAGCCTGGACGCGCTGGACGCGGTGTTTGACGCGGGCGTCTCCCGCGCCATACTCGGCACCGCGGCGGTCAGCGACCCGGCGTTCCTGGAGTCCGCCGTCGCAAAGTACGGCGGCAAGATCGCCGCCGGGTGCGACCTGAAGGACGGCGTCGTGGCCGTCAAGGGCTGGCTTGAAAGCTCGAAGCTCACGGCCGGCGACTTCTTCACGCGCATGACGGAGCTGGGCATAGACACCGTGATATGCACCGACATCGCCCGCGACGGAGCCATGCGCGGCGCGAACGCGGCGCTCTATGAGCAGATCATGGCCGCGCACCCGGGGATACGGCTCATCGCCTCCGGCGGCGTGTCCGGGATGAACGACATAGCGCGCCTGAGGGCGCTGAATCTGTACGGAGCCATCATAGGAAAAGCGTACTACACGGGCGCGATCGACCTGAAAGCAGCGGTGGAGGCGGCAAAATGATAACAAAACGTATAATCCCCTGTCTCGACGTGCGCGACGGCAGGGTCGTGAAGGGCGTCAACTTCGAGGGGCTGCGGGACGTCTCCTCCCCCGTTGCTCTGGCGGAATACTACACGGAAAACGGCGCGGACGAGCTGGTGTTCTACGACATCACGGCCAGCGCCGAGGCGCGCGGCATCTTCACCGACATCCTGCGCGAGACGGCGTCCAAGGTGTTCATCCCCCTCACCGTGGGCGGCGGCATAAGCTCCCTGGAGGACTTTGACCGCGTGCTCAAGGCCGGAGCCGACAAGGTCAGCGTGAACTCCGGCGCCATACGCGACCCGGAGCTCATTGGCCGCGCGGCCAAGCGCTACGGCAGCCAGTGCGTGGTGCTGTCGGTGGACGTGAAGCGCGTGGACGGCGAATTCCGCGTCTTCGCCCGCGGCGGGCGCGACGACACGGGGCTCGAGGCGCTCGGCTGGATAGAGCGCGGCGTGGCCGCCGGAGCCGGCGAGGTAGTCGTGAACAGCATAGACACGGACGGCGTCAAGGGCGGCTTTGACCTTGAAATGCTCGAGGCCGTGTGCGGGCGCGTGAACGTGCCCGTGGTCGCCTCCGGCGGTGCGGGCTGCGCGGCGGACTTCGTCACGCTCTTTGAGCGCGTGCCGCGCGTGAGCGCAGGTCTGGCCGCGAGCATCTTCCACTTCGGCGAGGTCGCCATACCGGATCTGAAGCGCGAGTTGGCCGCAAACGGCATAAATGTGAGGTTATGACATGGACAACACTGTACTTGAAAAGCTGAAATTCAACGCCCACGGGCTTATCCCCGCCGTGGTCATCGACGCGGACGACGGCAAGCTGCTGATGGTGGCGTACATGAACCGCGAGAGCCTGGACATCACCCTGCGCGAGGGCTACACCTGCTTCTGGAGCCGCAGCCGCTCGGAGCTGTGGCGCAAGGGCGAGACCAGCGGCAACCGCCAGAGGGTCGTCAGCATCACCGCCGACTGCGACTACGACACGCTGGAGATCAAGGTCCACAAGGCAGGTCCCGCCTGCCACACCGGCGCAGAGAGCTGCTTCTTCAACGAGCTGCTGCCCAGCGAGGAGCCGGAGCCGTTCTCCATACAGGCGCTGTACGAGCTGCTGCTAGACCGCAAGGCCACCAAGCCCGAGGGCAGCTACACCAGCTACCTCTTTGAAAAGGGTCTGGACAAGATACTCAAGAAGGTCGGCGAGGAGAGCACCGAGGTCATCATCGCCGCCCACGCCAGGGACAAGCGCGAGACTGTCTACGAGCTTGCGGATCTGGCCTACCACGCCCTGGTGCTGATGGCGGAGCTGGGCATAACCCCCGGCGAGGTCAAGGCCGAGCTGGCCGGGAGACACATCATCGACCACAAGGTCAAGCAGGAGAAAATGACCTGAATACACGCAAAAACGCCCCCGCCTGTGTACAAGCGGGGGCATTTTCGTATACTTCTTCCGTTAGCTCAGGCTCCGCCGAGCTTGAAGACTATGCCGACTACGGCGGAGGCCGCGATATACGCCACGGGGTGTATGTCCTTGGTCGGCTTGATGTTCGTCAGCACGGCCAGCACCGCCGCCAGGATTATCGGTCCCCAGACAAAGAAGTCGGCTATGTTGCCGGTCTGCCGGTAAAGCGCCACGTTGAAAAGGGACTCGCCGAGCACGGATATGCCGGCGGCGGCGATCAGCGCCGTGGAGGCCGGACGCAGGCCGTAGAAGGCGGCGTTGATGTACTTGTTGTCCCGGTACTTCTGAAGGAACTTTGCAAGTATGAGCACCAGGATCACGCCGGGGAGAATGGTACCCAGCGTGGCCAGAACGGCTCCCGGTATGCCTCCCACCGTGTATCCGACGTAGGTGGCCATGTTGATGCCGATGGGTCCCGGGGTGCTCTCGCTTACGGCCAGCATGTCCAGAACCTGCGCGCTGGTGTACCACCCGGTCTTGTCGCCGAGGTCGTAGAGGAAAGGCAGCGCGGCCATGCCGCCGCCTATGCAGAAGACTCCTATTTTCAGGAACTCCCAAAAGAGGCTCAGAAGCAGCAGAGCGTAGGTCATGCCTTCTCTCCCCCCTTCTTGTCGCTTACAACCGTTATGATTATGCCGGCCAGCGCCGCCGCCACCACAAGCAGTATGGGAGAGACGCCCGTAAATGCGCTGAGTGCAAAAACCGGCAGGAACACTATGACTATGCTTTTCCAGTCCACCATCGCGCTTTTCCAGAGCTTGATCACCGCGTTGGCTATCAGCACTACCACGCAGGCACGTATACCCGCAAAAGCGTTCTGGACTATCGGATAGTCGGCGAAGGCCGTGAGGAAGGTCGCAATGACCGTGATGATCACCAGCGACGGCAGCGCGCTTGCAAACCCGGCTACCACTCCGCCGAGGGTGCCCTTTCTGTGTCTGCCTATAAATACGCTGGTGTTGACCATAATTATGCCCGGCAGGCACTGAGCCATGGCATAGTAGTCCATGACCTCCTCGTCCGTAGCCCACTTGTTGTGCTCTACTATGTCGCGCTGAAGTATGGGCAGCATGGCATAGCCGCCGCCGAAGGTCAGGGCGCCCACCTTGATAAACGCCCAGAAGATTTGCAGATATTCTTTCATAGCACACTCATCTCGGTTCGTAGCGGAATTTGTGGCGGGAGAGCAAAGCGCTCTCCCGCCACATGGAATATATTGCACTGTATATCAGGCGCAATTATTGCTCATACCGGCAAATTATATCACTTGTTCAAACTTTCGGCAAAGCTCTTGTAGCGTGCAATGCGCTCGTCACAGTCGGCGCGGCTCTCGCCCTGGGCGAGAATATAGACCTTTATCTTGGGCTCGGTGCCGCTGGGACGGACGATGAAGGCTGTGCCGTCGTCCAGCTCGAAGTACAGCACGTTGCTGCCCACGATGGGCGTCTTGCCGACCACACCCAGCTCGGCGACCGAGACAGTGCCGCTCTGATAGTCGCGCATACCCAGCACGGCGCTGCCGCCGATCTCCTTGGGAGGCTCCGCGCGGAGTGAGGCCATGATGCCGCGCATCTTCTCCAGACCGTCAAGGCCGGGCATGACCAGATTGAGGGTCAGCTCGCCGAACCAGCCGTACTTCTCATACAGCGCGTCGAGCGCGTCGGCCAGCGTCATGCCCTTCTTGAAGTAGCTGGCGGCCATCTCCGCGACGAGCATACTGGCAGTTACGGCGTCCTTGTCGCGGACATAGTCGCCCATCATGTAGCCGTAGCTCTCCTCATAGGCGAGGATGTAGTTGTAGGAGCCGTCGCGCTTGTACTCGGCCAGCTTCTCGGCCATGAACTTGAATCCCGTGAACGTCTCCTCCACATGCACGCCGTTGCGCTCGGCTATCTCGCGTCCCATGTTGGTGGTGACGATGGTCTTTATGAAGGCCGGATTCTCGGGCATGGTGCCGTTAGCCTTCTTTGCGTTGATTATATAGTCGAGCAGCAGCACGCCCATCTGGTTGCCGGTGATGGTGTGGTACTCGCCGTCCTTGCCGCGCACCATAGTGCCGACGCGGTCGCTGTCCGGGTCGGTGCCTATGATGAGGTCGCTGCCGACCTGCTTGGCGAGATCCACCGCGAGATAGAAGCCCTCCGGGTTCTCCGGGTTGGGGCTTTTGACCGTCGGGAAATTGCCGTCGATTATCATCTGCTTGGGTTCGGCGTACAGGTGCTTTACGCCCAGGCGGCGCAGAGCCTCGGGGACGAGCTTGTGGCCGCAGCCGTGGAAGGGCGTATAGACGATTTTGAAGTCGTCCGCCACCTCGCGCACCACGGCGGGGTCTATGCTCATCTTCATGACCTCGGAGAGGAAGGCCTCGTCCGTCTCGGCGCCTATCACCGTGACCATGCCGGCCTCGACGGCCGCGTCGAAGTCCATGCGCTTGACGTCCTTGAAAATATCGAGCTGGCTCATCTTCTCGGCCACGGCTGCGGCGTGCTGCGGAGGCAGCTGGGCGCCGTCCGACCAGTAGACCTTGTAGCCGTTGTATTCGCGCGGATTGTGGCTGGCAGTGATGTTGATGCCGGCGGTGGCGCCGTAGCGGATAACGGCGAAGCTCAGCTCCGGGGTGGGGCGCAGCTCGTCGAATATGCGCACCTTTATCCCGTTCGCGGCAATCACGCCCGCAGCCTCATGCGCAAAGCGAGAGCTGTTCAGGCGGCAGTCGTAGCAGACCACCACGCCCTTCTCGCAGGCCTCGGCGCCCTCGGCCTTGATGACCTCGGCAAAGGCCTGGGTGGCCCAGCGTATGACGTGCACGTTCATACGGTTCAGGCCGGTGGCCATGACGCCGCGCAGTCCGGCAGTGCCGAACTCAAGCGGGGCATAGAAACGGCTCTCTATTTCCTTCTCGTCGTCCGCTATGGCGGAGAGCTCTTTCCATTCCTCCTCGTCGAGTGCGGGGCTGTCCAGCCAATACTGGTATTCTTCCTTATAGCTCCTCATCTTCGGACTCTCCTTCAAGTATGTTCTTTGCTTCATCAAGCATGGTCTCGGGGACGAATATATCCACGCCCTCCGCGCTCATGCCGAGCATCAGATTTCCAAATCCCCCATAGTGCGGATAACGTTTTACGTAGGGGATGCCGCAGGAGTCGAGCACGCCCGTCAATATGGCGTCGCCCATATCCAGCTGCGAACAGTTTGCGAGATACGCCGCCGGAACATAGTCGCCGTTTTCGTCCTTAGGCCACTTCTCCAGCACTTCTCCCGGCAGGTCGCGGCTCCATTCAAGCTTGGGTTCAGACATAAACCTCTCTCCTTGCTCCGCCAGTCACTTGTGGTATTTTGTTCCGGCGTTTATCGTAAATGCCCTGTACACCTGCTCGGCGAGCATGACCCGCGCCAGGTGGTGAGGGAAGGTCATTTTGGACATGGAAAGCCGCATGTCGGCGCGCGCCTTCAGGCTCTCGTCCAGGCCGAAGGAGCCGCCCACGATGAAGCACACCCGGCCTATCCCCCGCGCGTCCAGCCCCGCCAGCTTTTCCGCCAGCTGCTCGCTGGAGCACATGCCGCCCTCGACGCAGAGGGCGCAGACGTACGCGCCCCGGGGTATGGCCTTCTCTATCTCGCGCGCCTCTTTTGAGAGCGCGACCTCTATCTCCCGCTCCGACGGTCGCTCGCCGAGACGCTGCTCGGCAATCTCGCGCACCTCGCACTTGCAGTAGGCGCCGAGGCGCTTTACGTATTCGTCAAACGCGTCGGCGAAGTGCCGCTCCTTCATCTTGCCGACGAAGACAAAGCTCACGCCGGGCACTTGACTCGCGCCTCCACGCTCACCGGTCCGAGCTGCGGCGCGGCCAGCAGCTCGACGCTGCATCCCGCGCGGCTGAGCGCGTCGCCCACTACGTTCAGCGCGCGACCGGGCGTATTGTTTTCTCGGCTGATATGTCCCAAAATCAGCGTTTCCGCGCCGCTTTGCGCGAGAAGCACCGCCAATCTGGCGCAGTCCTCATTGCTCAAATGTCCGTGCTCGGAGAGTATCCTCCGCTTGAGCACCGCCGGGTATCCTCCGTCGAGCAGCATCTGCACGTCGTGGTTCGCCTCGATGAGCGCCGCATTCACGCCCGGCAGCACGCTCATAATCTCGTCGGTCACTACGCCGAGGTCGGTGCAGAAGCCCATGGAGCCCTCGTCCGAATCCAGCCTCAGCCCGCACGAGCCAGGGGTGTCGTGCGAGGTCGGGAAGGGCGTGAGCGTCACGCCTTTTATCTCCACGCTTGCTCCCGGCTGCACCGGTTCTATGTACTCCCCCGCCTCGGGTATCATCCCATAGAGGCGCGAGGCCACGGGTCGGTTTGCCAGGATGCGCACGCCGTGGTACTTGGTCAGCATGGCCAGGCCGCTGATGTGGTCGCTGTGCTCGTGGGTTATGAACACCGCGTCTATGTCGCCCGGGCTCAGCCCGTCCTGAGCCATAAAGCCCTTGAGCCGCCTGAGCGAGACGCCGTCGTCGACCAGGATGCGCGCCGCGCCAATGCTCGCCAGGGCGCAGTTGCCCGTCGAGCCGCTTGCATATACGGTTATGCGCATCAGCTGACTATCTGCGGCTTGTGCAGCTTCTCGCCCTCGTCGGGCACGTCGACCAGGGCGATGTCCGCGCCCAGGGCGTTGAGCTTGCCGACAAAGTTCTCGTATCCGCGCTCGATATAGTGGATGTCCTCCACTTCGGTGGTGCCCTCGGCCATGAGTCCGGCTATGACCATGGCGGCGCCCGCACGCAAATCGCAGGCCGCGACCGGCGCGCCGCAGAGACGATCCACGCCCTCGATGCAGGCCACGCGGCCGTCGACGTAGACGTTCGCGCCCATCTTGCGCAGCTCGGTCATGTACTTGAAGCGGTTGTCGTATATGCCCTCGGTTATGATGCTCTCGCCGTTTGCGCGGCAGAGCGCGGCGGCAAACTGCGGCTGCATGTCCGTCGGGAAGCCGGGGTACGGCATGGTCTTGATGTTCACGCGGCGGAGGTTGCCGCTGCTCTTGACCACGACCGAGTCCTCATACGCGACGACGGTGACGCCCATCTCGCGCAGCTTGGCGCTGATGCTCTCCAGGTGGCGCGGTATGACGTTGGTTATGCGCACCTCGCCGCCGGCCGCAGCGCAGGCGACCATATAGGTCCCGGCCTCTATCTGGTCGGGTATTATCGTGTAGGTGCCGCCGTGCAGGCTGTCGGTGCCGTTGATCTTCACGCTGTCGGTGCCCGCGCCGCGCACGTCCGCGCCCATGGAGTTGAGGAAGTTGGCCAGGTCGACGATGTGCGGCTCCTTGGCCGCAGGCTCGATTATCGTGCGTCCGCGAGCCATGCTGGCCGCGAGGATGATGTTCATCGTCGCGCCGACGCTGACCTTGTCCAGATATATCTTGGTGCCGTGCAGCTTGCCGTCGGCGGCCTTGGCGTAGACGAAGCCGCCGGAGACCTCCACGTCGGCGCCCAGGGCGGTCATGCCCTTGATGTGCTGGTCGATGGGGCGCACGCCGAAGTTGCATCCGCCCGGCATGGTGGTCTTCGCAGCGCCGAAGCGGCCGAGCATCGCGCCGATCAGGTAATAGCTGGCGCGAATCTTGCGCATGAGGTCGTACGGCGCGTCGGTATAGCGCACGCTTGTGCAGTCGATCTCCACCGTCGAGCGGTTTATCATGCGCACCTTGGCTCCCAGATGTTCCAGGATGGTAAGGAGCATGTCCGCATCGCTTATCTGCGGGATGTTTTCAAGCCGGCACACGCCGTCCACCATCAGTGCGGCGGGGATGATGGCCACGGCTGCGTTTTTCGCGCCGGAGACCTCCACCTCGCCATACAGCGGCTTGCCGCCGTGAATTACGTATTTCTCCAAAGAAAGCACCTTCCAATCCCGCGAAAGATTCTCAGCTCCGGACTCGTTCCGGAGGCTTGAATTCGGGTTCTCTTTATTGCGCAAAGGCTTCTCGGCGCTTTGCGCTTTATGTCCGAAGCCGGGGTATCGGCCCGGAATCGGACGACGTATGGTTTTCACACATTTTACAGCGTTATTTTGCCCCTAACGCGGCTTTGCTATCACGTTATTTTAACACATTGTTTCCAACTATTCAAGTAATGGTTTCCATAACTTTTCCCGCTCAGGTGATTGTCTCCTCCAGCCCCGTATTGGCGTTGATGTAGAATTCGCCCGTATCCGTGGCTATGCGCCACACGGGGATAAGCTCTCCCTCGCCCGCAGCGTTGGCGCGCATGTTGTAGCACAGCTCCAGCTCGTCCAGGCTGGAGCACACGTGCCCGCCGTCCAGGACGATGTTCAGAAAGCGCATCAGCACGGTCGGGACGTCTATCGTCGACTCCTGCTGGCTGCTGGTGACCGTGTCGAGCACCCTGATTCCGTACACGCCCATGAGGTCGCCGCCGGAAGCGAAGGTGAAGCTCAGCACACAGTTCACGACGCGCACTCCGTCTATGGAGCAGCACAAATCCAGCGAGCCCTCGAGCGTGTCCGCGTCGACGCTGCTGCTCACCGGCTCGCTCATGGTCTCGCAATCGAGGTCCGAGGCAAACGTCCGCGCGGTCTCCAGGGGGTCGCCTGATCTGAATTCGCCCGAGCGCAGGTTCATCTCCACGCTGCCGGTGCCGCTGAACCTGGCTTCGCCGTTGGCGCCGAAATAGAGCAGGATATTTCCTCCCGGGTCGGAGACGGTCGTATCTCCCAGGATGTTTGAGACGCTCTGCTGTTCCAGCCCGGTGTCGCGCGCGACCTGGAGCGTCTCCAGCTGCCGCTCGGAGAAGTCGACGTCCGGCGCAACCGTTATCCCGTTTTCCGCCAGCAGCGCCGCGGCGCCGTCAATCGCGCTGTCCGTACGCGATCTCTCGCGCACGGTGTCGGATATGAACACGCTCAGAAGTATGGCGTTCACGATGAGCAGAACGACTATTATGAAGTTTTTTACCTTGATTGAGTCCATATTCCTACACTCTGATCCAATCCGCCGATACGCCGCCCAGCGTGTCGATATATGCAAGCCTCGGCTCTCCGCCGCCCTCTGCCTGGACGAGCGCAGCCGCCAGGACCGCGGGCAGCGGCCGCTCGGTGCCGCCGGTATAGGAGTACGAGCGGAAAATGATGTCCGCGCTTGTCAGCGTCGCACCCACCAGCTTGAATTCCGCGGCGCACTCGCGCCCCGCCAGGCTGACGGTCAGCCCGTCGATGGCATAGTCATAGCGCAGAGTGTACTCATGTGTGTCCGGATCGAGGTAGATGTAGGACAGGCGCAGCTGAGCCACCCCGCTCTCCAGGCCGACGGTGTCCGACAGTATCCTGCGCGTGAGCTCGACCGCGTCGCTGGGCGAGAGGTCGGAGGCGGTATCGGGTATATCCGAACGGTTGCTGAACCTCAGCACGCCGTTGGAACCGAGTCTCAGTGTTATCAGACCCTCAAGGTAGACGTCGGTGCCGTCCGCCTCAGGATAGCCCTGAGCCAAATTCGAGTTTATGCCGAAGACGTTCATCAGCTCGTCAGAGCGCGACTGATCCAGGCTGTTGGCGCCCGAGACGGTGTGCACGTCTATCTCGCCGGAGGTCAGCACGGCATATGGGTCCACGTCCTCAAACTTGTTGTCCAGCTCGAAGACAAAGCGCGTGCCGTCGGGAGTGCTCTCCTCCACCCTTCCGGACAGCTCGGTCACGCTCAGCTGCGTTGAGCAGCGGTACACCTCGCCGCTGCGGGCATGGAGGTAGTACAGCACCACCGCGCCGTCGGAAAGCGACAGGCAGAGCCTGCGCGCGGTGTGCACCGCGGCGCCGCTGTCCATCGCCGAGCCGAGCCATATGGCCAGTGAGGAGAGCTGAAAGTCAGTATAGTAGTCAAAGTAAACGCCCGGGCCGCGAAGCGCGCTCTCCCACTCCTCCACCGTGACGGCTTCCGGCTCCCCGGCCGAGCCGAGAGCCTCGGCGAGCGGGGCGCTGTAGCGATTGTAGTATTCTTCCAGTTCTCGCGACTCGTACATCGCGGAGGCGTGCACGCCGTTTTCCGGCGTTACCACGACGCTCATCGGCTCGGCGGCCGCGGAGTAGTCCCTGTGCTGGCTGTCGCCGCGCTCTATGCCGCCGTATCTGTTTATCTCCCCGCCCAGGGCGAATCCGGCGCGGCTGAGGGAGAGCACCGCGGCGCTGACGAGCAGGAGAGCTATCGCCAGGGACTGCAGCCGGCTTATAAGCCTGCGTTTGTCCTTCACCGCCGGCAGGTGCAGCCACTTCGGCCTACGCATCCTGCGGCCCCTCCACCGGCAGCCATACCGTTATTGTCGTGCCGTGACCCACCCGGCTTTTCAGGTCTATGCGCCCGCCGTGGCGCACGACGATCTCCTGGGCTATGGAGAGCCCGAGACCGGTGCCGCCGCTTTCGCGCGAGCGAGCCTTGTCCACGCGGTAGAAGCGGTCAAAGACCTTCTGCGTGTCCTCCTTCGGGATGCCGATGCCGTTGTCCTTGACGCTGCACCAGACCTCGCCGCCGCGCACGCCGGCCTTTATCGCTATCCTGCCGCCGTCCTTTGTGTACTTGATCGCGTTCGACACCATGTTCATCAGCACCTGCTCCACGCGCGCCTTGTCGCCGCGTATGCGCGGGATGCCCGGCTCTATCTCCGCCGTGAATTCGTGGTGGTGCGCCTGCGCCTCCATGCGCACGGCGTTGTAGACGTCGCGCACCGAGGTCTCGAAGCTGAAGTAGTCGAACGAGAACTCATAGCTGCCCGCGTCAAAGCGCGAGAGCGTAAGCAGGTCCTGCACTATCTTGGTCATGCGGTCGGACTCGTTGAGTATGACGCCGAGGAAGCGCTCGCGCGTGTCCGCCGGCATGTCCGGGTCGGCCGCGAGCGTCTCGGCGTAGCTCTTGACGCCGGTGATGGGCGTGCGAAGCTCGTGCGAGACGTTGGCCACGAACTCGCGGCGCATCTGCTCGCTGCGCTTGAGGTCGTCGAGCGTGTCCTCAAGCTGCTCGGCCATGTCGTTGAACGTGCGCGTGAGCACGCCTATCTCGTCTTTCGACGCATTTTCCACCTTGTCCGTGAAGTCGCCGGAGGCGACCTTCTCCGCGGCGTGGGTGAGCTCCTGTATGGGGGCTATCATGGTCTTTGCCAGCAGGAGACTGAGGAAAATGGATATGACAAGACCCACCGCCAACGCCTCGACTATGATCTGCAGGAGCTGCGCGTTGAGGTCGCGCATAGTCTCGCGGTTGTCGATGATGTAAATGATGTACCCCTCGCCGCTGTCTATGGGCAGGGCGATGTCCATGTAGTCCGCGTTCGCGTCGCTGGCGTCGCCGTTTTCGCCCGAGAGCGCGGTTATGATGTTCGGCGTCATCTCCACGACGCTGTTTTCCGGCGTCACGCTGCCGGCGAGCCACTCGCCGGTGGAGCCGGAGAGGATGTGGTAGTTCCTCGTGCCGCGGTCAATGCCGAGCTGTCCGGCATTTGCGCCGAGTATCTCGCTCATGTACTCGGGGTCGTCCTCCGCCGCGGCGGCGCGCAAGTCCTCCGCCAGCTCCTGGTTGGCGAAGGCCTCGGCCATGACATTGTAGAATTCGTTGAGGTAAAAGCTGCGCACGCCCCTCGTCAGGAACACGCCGACGACAAGCATCAGCGCAATGATGAGGAACAGGATTATGAGCACCAGCTTTGTATAAAGGCTCCGGTTCATGCCCGCCCCCTCAGTCGGCGAAGTAGTAGCCCGCGCCGCGCTTTGTTATGACGTACTGCGGCTCGGACGGATTGTCCTCTACCTTCTCGCGCAGCCTTCTCACGGCCACGTCCACGGCGCGCAGGTCGCCGAAATAGTCGTACTGCCACACCGCGCTCATCAGCTCCTCACGGCTCATGACCTTGCCGGGGTTCTCGGCCAGGTACTTTATGAGCTCGTACTCGCGCTGGGTAAGCTCTATCTCGTGCCCGTTCCGGCTCACGGAGCGGCGCGCGCGGTCTATGACCAGATCCTTCGCGCGTATCACGTCGGCGTCGGAGCCTGGCTGCGCGGGGAGCATGCTCGCGGCGCGGCGCATATTGGTGCGCACGCGAGCCAGCAGCTCGCGCATGGAAAAGGGCTTGGTTATATAGTCGTCCGCGCCCAAATCGAGGCCAAAGACCTTGTCGGTCTCCTCCTCGCGCGCGGTTATCATGATAATCGGCACATTGTTGCCCTCTGCGCGCAATGTGCGGCAGACCTCGAAGCCGTCCATCTCCGGCAGCATTACGTCGAGCAGTATGACGTCCGGGTCTTCCGTGCGAGCCAGACGCAGCCCCTCCTTGCCGTCGTAGGCGCAGATGGCCTTTGTACCGTCTTTTTCTATGTTGTACTTGAGTATATCGACAATAGATCGCTCATCGTCGACTATCAGTACTTTTCTCTCCATCCTTCTGCCTCCAGAAATCTGCGTGCCTTCAGCACAGCGATAATCGTCTTGGCGTCGTCTATCTCACCGCTCATGACCATCTCAGTCAGCGTCTCAAGCGAGTGCTTCTCCACGTTCAGGAATTCGTCCTCGTCCGGGTGTGCGTCGCCGTGCTTGAGCTCCAGCGCCAGGTAAATGTGCAGCACCTCGGTGGAGAACCCGGGCGACGTGCAGCAGGCGCCGAGGTAGATCATGCGTCCGGCCTCCAGGCCGGTCTCCTCGCTCAGCTCGCGTACTGCGGCGGGCAGGGGCTTCTCGCCTATCTCCAGCTTTCCCGCCGGAACCTCCAGCATCTCGCGCTGGAACGGATACCGGAACTGCCTCACGCACCAGACGGTGCCATCCTCCTCCACGGGTATGACCGTGACCCCGCCGGGGTGCTCCACCACCTCGCGGCGGACGACGTCGCCGTTGACAAGCTCCGCGCGATCCAGGCGCACGTTCACAATGACGCCTTCATAGAGCGTTTTTCCGTCTATTTTCTTCTCAAAAGCCATATAGTTTACTACCTCCCGGCCTGTCCGCCTGCTCCGGGCAGACCTGGCCGCATACATGATACCATATTTCCCACGTTAATTCCAGCCCCAAGTGAAACATAAATGTAATGTTGCATCGGTTTATTTTTCACGCAAGGTATGGTATACTTTATCGAGTTCATTTTCGGAGGTGCATAATTTGGCGCGTGCGCAGGGCATAAAGCAAATAGCGCAAAACCGCAAGGCGTTCCACGACTACTTCGTGCTGGAGCGATACGAAGCGGGCATAGAGCTCTTTGGCACCGAGGTCAAGAGCATCCGCGCCGGAACCGTGAACCTCAAGGACTCCTTCTGCACCATAAAGGACGGCGAGATATTCGCCCGCGGGCTGCACATCAGCCCCTATGAAAAGGGCAACATCTTCAACCGCGACCCCATGAGACCCAAGCGCCTTCTGATGCACAAGCGCGAGATAATGAAGCTCAACGCCCGCGTCATGCAGGACGGCGTGGCGCTCATCCCGCTCTCGCTGTATTTCAGGGACGGGCGCGTCAAGCTCGAGGTCGGTCTGTGCAAGGGCAAAAAGCTCCACGACAAGCGCGATGCCGAGGCCGAAAAACAGGCGCGGCGAGATATGGACAGAGCCATGAAGGAGCGGTATTGAGCCGCACAGACTGCTTAAAGGAGGCGTTCGCCATGAAAAAGATATTCTCCGGCATTGTCGCCGCATCTGTTGTCCTCACGCTGGCGGTTTCCGCCTACGCGGACGCCAATCTGACAGACGTAACACCAGGCAGCTGGTTTTACAACGAAGTCAGTGAAATGGTGGCCTCCGGATATATAGACGGCTATGAAGACGGTACGTTCAAGCCCGATCGCACCGTGACTATCGCCGAATTCGTGACCATGGCCGCACGCATGGCCGGCGCCCCCACCGGCGAGGCCGAAGATTACTGGGGCGGGCTCCAGATGGATCACGCCTACCGCTCCGGCTGGATAAGCGAGAGCGACGTTGCTCGCGGCGAATATGACGTGCCCGTCACCCGCGAGCTGGCCTGCAAGATAATCGCAGCGGCTCTCGGCCTTGGATACCCCGCCGGCACGGTGCTTGAGTTTACCGACTCCGGCGACATCGGCAGCGACTATCTCGGCAGCGTCATGGCGCTCTACGCCAACGGCCTGCTCGACGGATATGAGGACAACACCCTCCGCCCCCAGGCGACGCTGACGCGCGCCCAGGCCGCGACGCTGCTCTACCGCGCCAGCCACATAGGCGATGAGCCTGAGGAGACCGCTCCGGCCATAACGGCCGCCGGCTACACCGCCGATCAGATCATCAATTACTTCTGCGACGTCGCTCTCGGCGCCGAGTACGGCGACGCCGGCGAGAACGTGATAAAATGGGTCGAGCCCTTCACCTACTACATCGAGGGCGAGGCCACGGACGCCGATCTTGCTCAGATAAATGCGCTTATCGAAGCCATCAACAGGGTTCCCGGCTTCCCCGGCATGAGCGAGGCCGGCAGCGCGGAGAGCGCCGATCTCACCATCCACTTCGTCGACGCCGACGGCATCATTGCCGCCACCGGCAACTCCTATAACGGCTATGTCAACATCTGGTGGAGCGATTACTGCATTGAAAACGGCGACATATATTACCGCACGGACATCACCCAGGAGCTGCGCAACGCGGTCATCGTTGAGGAGCTCTGCCAGAGTCTCGGTCTGCTGACCGATACATATGACCACCCGGAAAGCATATTCTATCAGTACCATACGGATACCGCCTGGCCTACCACCCTCGATTGGGCTGTCATCTCGCTGCTCTACCGCAGCGAGATAACGCCCGGTATGGATGAGGAAGCCGTGCGCGAGGCGGCGGCCGCACTGGTCGGATAACCATAAGAGAAAGGACGAATGTCAAATGCCAAACCCTGTAGTAACCATTGAAATGGAAAACGGCGGCGTGATCAAGGCCGAGCTGTACCCCGAAATTGCACCGAATACCGTAAACAATTTCCTCAGCCTCGTAAACAGCGGCTTCTACAACGGACTTATTTTCCACCGGGTCATCCCCGGCTTCATGATACAGGGCGGCGATCCTCAGGGCACCGGCATGGGCGGCCCTGGCTACCGCATCAAGGGCGAGTTCAAGCACAACGGCTTTTCCAAGAACAACCTCAAGCATGACCGCGGCGTCCTCAGCATGGCGCGCAGCATGATGCCCGATACGGCCGGCAGCCAGTTCTTCATCATGCACGACAAGGCTCCCCACCTTGACGGCGAGTACGCTGCCTTTGGCAAGGTGATAGAGGGCATGGAGGTCGTCGACGAGATCGCCAACACCCCCACCGACTACAATGACCGTCCCAAGACCGAGCAGCGCATCAAGACTGCCACCGCCGAGACCTTCGGCGTCGACTACCCCGAGCCGGTAAAGTTCTAAATTTCGTAAACATCTTCCCCATCACATATGCTATAATTCCGCGCAAGGGCGCAAAGCGTCCTTGCGCCCAACCCCACCACGCAAAGGAGCAAAGCGACCTTTGCGCAAATCCCCAGGCTTTCAGTTTGAGAGGAGGCGCAAGAGAGCGAACGCAGTTTTCGGCAATAGCCGCAGGCTCTTGCCGGAAACGTAGTTGAGCGGACTTTGCGTTATCCCCCAACACAAAACCGAAGCCCAGCGAAGCGGGTTCGGTTTTGAGAGGAGGCGCAAGGGAGCGAACGCAGTTTTCGGCATAAGCCCACGGCTTTTGCCGGAAACGTAGTTGAGCGGACTTTGTGCCGACGACGCGGGGGCGTACTGGTTTCGACGGGGGTGCGGAGACTGGAATAGCGGGCGGATGCGCCTGACATCCTTAAAACGGGCACCTATAAATTAAAGAACAACGACAACGAACCTGTTCTTCTCGCTGCCTAAGCAGTGAGCGTCCACTCCGGGAGGGCCGCGACCCGGATGCTGGGCGTTGATTAGCGGCGAACGTGAGTGCGCAAAGCTTTGAGCGCACCATGCACAATGAAGCTACCAAACCCGTGAGTGTGTGAGCCCACGCCCGGGTAAGGGAATGTAAATGACTCTCTGCGCCCGGAGAGGTTCCAGAGGAAGCACTTTCGGACGGGGGTTCGATTCCCCCCGCCTCCACCACAACGAATAAATCCGAACCTTGCGCCGGTTGGCAATGGGTTCGGATTTATTCTTATCATGAAAGAGGTCATTCCATAAGAAAGACTCTTTATGCAATCTTTTTGACTGCATGAAGAGCCTTTCTTGCGGTTTAACCATTTTTCGATATTTCCAACGCATATCCAAAATTCCGAACACAACGAAGCGCATGCCGATTATCTTTTTCCCATCCTAACTTGCGCCGAATTGTTTGAACATGGTGACTGACCAGTTTTCTTGCCTCGCCGTAGTCGGGTTCACGCCAAACTCTCTCATAGATTTGTCCGTGCGTCAATACATGGTTTGCGTTTTTATACAAGTACAAGAGAATCTCGTACTCCGTTTTCGTGAGCAAAATCTCTTGGCCATAGCAGAATACCCGGCGTTGGTTTTCACGAATCTCCAGGGCAGAAGATGTAGATTGCGTTTCAAACTGCGGCATTTCCATATAATCAATACGCGTGACCGAGCGGATTAAATTTTGAACTTTAAGGACAATATCTTCTTCTCCGTCCTCAAAGAACAAAAGCATCACTTTCAATGGACCTTTTTATCCTGCCTTTCCATGGACTGCTTCAGTTTTTCAAATGAATTCTCACTGACCCCATGTTCCATATGGCAGGCCTCCTTTGCCGCCGTTTCAGGGTCCACACCTGCGGCAATTAACCGTTGCGTGAAGAAGCGGTGGCGCTCATAAATTTCTGCGGCAATTCTTTCTCCAGATGGCGTAAGTGTGACGGAACCGTCTTCATCCCGGCTTACATGTCCCATTTTCTCCAATTCTTTGACAGCCCGGCTCACAGAAGGAAGCGTGACATCCATCCGCTCCGCAATGTGGATGCAGCGAACCCTTCCGTGAGTCTGCCGCAAGGTAAATACCGCCTTTAAATAGTTCTCCATAGAGGATGTTAAGACCATAGGTTACGCCTCTCTTTTATTTATCCCGCAGCACATTGCGGTGATAGCGCAGCTTGCCCTGCTCCAGATAAAGCACGCAGTCAGCGGCCGCTGCAATCAAGTCCATGTCGTGGGTAATCAGCAGCAGGCATTTTCCCGCTGCGGCAAGCTGCCGGAGCAGCTTTACCGTCAGGCGCATATTGTACCCGTCCAGGCCGCTTGTGGGCTCGTCAAAGACCAGGAGTCCCGGCCGCTCTCCGCCGCAAGCGCCAGCAGCAACCGCTGCTTCTGCCCGCCCGAGAGGGAGGCCGGATGGCGGACAGCAAAGGGCTCCAGACCCATTTCGTTCAGCCTTGCCAAAGCTGCCTGCCTGAGCTCCGGCGACGCCCTTTTTCCAATCAGGAATTCGTCTACCACAGTGGGGGCATAGAGCTGGTAGTCGGCATCCTGCTGCACGAAAAAGGACTGTTTGGTGCGGCGTTTTCGTTTCAGATATGCTCCATCAATTTGAACCGTTCCCATGGCACGGCATAGTCCGGTGATTGTACGGCACAACGTAGATTTTCCGGCGCCATTGGGCCCGGCGATGGCGAGGATTCTGCCGCTTCGGGCCGAAAAGGTGACGTCCTCTAAAATCTGCCGCCCGTCCAGTATACAGGAAATTTGAGATGCTTGAAATGCATCCTCCGGCTTGGAGAGAAATGACCCGCCCACCCGGAAAGCGGGCGGCTGGAAGGGGCGCAGCCCCATGACCGCCAGCTGCCCCTCTGTCAGGCTAAGCGCCTCGCTGCGGCTGTAAATGGCGGAAATCTCCCCATTCTCCATAAATACCAGCCGGTCAAAGGAGTCGCAGACATAATGAAAGCGGTGCTCTGAGAGCAGGATGGTATGCCCGGCCTCTTTCAAGCGGTACAGCAGGGCGCCCAAACGCACCATAGCGTCACTGCCCAGGTTGGCGGATGGCTCGTCCATGACGATGACCTTGGGTTCCATGGTGCAAACCGAAGCGATGGCAATCAGCTGTTTCTCCCCGCTGGAAAGCGGGAAGATTCGCCGGTTCAGCAGGCGCTGAAGGTTCATCTGGCTACACACAGCCTCCACCCGCTGCTGCATCACAGATTGCTCCATGGGAATATTCTCCATGCCAAGAACGATCTCATCTGTGGTATTTGTGGTAAAAAACTGGCTGCGGGGGTCCTGGAACACGCTTCCCACCATCGTACCAAGCTGGTGAACCGGCATTTTCAGGGCGTCCTGTCCATCCAGCAGATAGCTGCCGGTAAGTTCACCCGGATAAAACTGCGGGCACAGCCCGTTGAGTACACGGGTCAGGGTGGTTTTTCCGCATCCGCTCCGGCCGGCGAGGATCACCAGTTCGCCCCGCCCCACTTGCAAATCCACATGGCGCAACTGGCTGTCTCCCTCACGGCTGTTTTCATAGGTAAAGGAAATATTTTTCAGTTCAATCAAAGGACACCGCCCCTCTCCAGAAGCAGAACTGTACAGGCGACAGCAAGCAGTAGGGCAAGAAGCGCAGCGTCCTTCCAACAAAACCGGATGGAGCGGTAGCTGACAGTCTTCCCGGAAAACCGTACGCCCCGCACTGTCATAGAGGCGGAGAGTTCCTCCGCCACCTTCGTCGTGCGAAGGATCAGCGGGATCAGAATATACTCTACCGTAGTGGGAAGATGGGTCAGGGTGTGCAGCACCCCTACCCCAATCCCACGGAACCGCTGGGAAGAACGGATGGCCCGGTATTCCCCAGCGATTGTCGGAAAGAAGCGCAGTACAACTGCCGTCCCGATCCCCGCAGCCTTTGGCAAATGCAGTTTTTGCAGCGCCGCCATTAAGGAACCGGTGGGCTCCCCGGCCAGGCAGATTACAAAGGAGAGGGGGACCAGCACCTTCCGGCTGACGATGCCGATGCTGGACAGCATGGAGCTGACCGAAAAGGCGACTCCGCTGTCCATCAGATGCACGCCCAACCAGCCAATGCCATAAAAAATGAGGTAATACAGCCCGTAGGGAAGGATTTTGCCGCCATTGCCTGCCAGCATGTGGATAAGCAGGCACGCCAGAAACAGGCACAGACACCCAATCTCAGAGCGGATCACGAGAATAGCGGCAATCCCCAACAGACAGAGCAACAGCCATGTGCGGGGGTCTGGTTGAAAGCGCCTGCGCTTTTCGGCTCCCATTACGCAATTCCAGCCGGTTTAAAGTGTTTGCCCAGCATTTTCATCCCCAGCGCATAGCCGGCGATGGACAGCGCCGCCGCAGCAATCAGGGCGATGGCAATGTTCTGCGGCGCCAGCCAGAAGCCCTCCAGGGATGCAATGGCGGCATCCGCACTGACTGCGTCCATACCCATGGACACATAGCTCTCAACCAGGCTGTCCCGGAACAGCAGCATCGTCAGGGTGCTGCCCATGGCGTTGAGCATCCAGGTGAGCGTATGAGGAACGGCAGAGCGAATTTTGCTTCTATATCCGCCGCCCAGCATGATGAGCTCATTTACAACCGCCAAAATCATAAAGAAGATAAAGACATATACGCTTCCGGAAAACAGGAAGTACAGCCCGTAGATGGCCGGGATGATAAACTGTGTGCCTATCTTTGGGCACTTCTTGATGATCAGGACATAGATAATTCCGTTAATCAGTCCGGCAAGCCCGGGGGCGAGGAAATAGACAAGCTGGAGATTAGCCGCAAAGGGCATGGTAACTACGAGCCCAATGACCGTCTCCACGCAGGCGAGGAGCAGCACGATGACGAATTCCTTCAGGCTTAAAAATTTAGACTGTTTCACTTTGTTTCCTCCTTAGTTGACTGAAATGTATAGGCTCCAGCTTGATTCTGTAATCCCCACAGCCGGGCATAGAGGCCATTTTCCCCGACAAGCTGGTCGTGAGTCCCTTGTTCTATGATTTTTCCGTCCTCCAGCACGAGAATTTGCTCTGCGCCCCGGACGGTTTTCAGGCGGTGAGCGATCATCACAACTGTGCGCTCTCTAGCAATCTCATCCAGCGCCCGCTGCACCATGGCCTCGTTATCGGCGTCCAGAGAAGCTGTGGGTTCGTCCAGCAGCAGGATGGGCCCATCCTTCAAAAAGGCCCGGGCCAGAGAAATGCGCTGGCGCTCCCCGCCGGATAAGGTGGCGCCGCCTTCGCCTACCATGGTGTCGTAGCCCTCCGGCAGGGTGGAGATAAACTCGTGGCAGCAGGCTTTCCGGCACGCCTCCACCATTCGTTCCTCACTGATGCCCTCATTCCCGAAGCAGAGGTTTTCCCGAATCGTCCCGCGGAACAGGTAGGCGTTCTGCATGACCATGGAAATCTGGGCAAGCAGGCTGTCTGTCCGGATTTCCCGGATGTCCCTTTTCTCCATGCGGATATGCCCCATCTGATAATCCCAAAACCGGGCCATGAGCCGGAGCAGCGTGGATTTCCCACTGCCGGAAGGCCCCACCAGGGCGGTAAGGGAGCCGGCGGGCGTTTCAAAGGAGACGTCCCGGATCACATCCGCTCCCTCCCTATAGCGGAAGGAGACGTTTTCAAACGCATATGCGTCCCCCTGCCGGATTTCCACCTCGCCCGTGGGCTCCGGGGTGGTCATGACCGCATCCAGCCGCCGGCCGGAGGGAGCCATCCCACGGAGAGCCGAGATACTGGCCACCAGCATCAGCTCGGCCTCCACCAGTTTGGTGGCCAGAACAAGAAAGCCTGCAAAATCCAATATACCAAGGCTCCCGCCCAGGAGCAGGTACATCCCCACCGCCACGGTTACCGGCACGATGAACCGCACCAGGGAGGCGCAGAGGTTGCCGAGACTGCCCGCCACGGCTTCGTCCTTAAGGGATTCATCCCGCAGGTTTCCCATTGCCTTCTTCAGGGTGTCAAACCCCTCGCCGGTACGGTGATAGGCTTTCAGGTCCTTCATGCCCCGCAGATATTCGTTGATCTGTGTAGCGGCGTGGGCCTTTGCCTCCATGACCCGGCCGCTGTGCTTCTCCTTCACCTTGGCAACCAGCAACATGAGCAGCGCACAGACGGGCAGCATACCGAACATGGCTAGCCCCATGCGCCAGTCATATACGCAGATCCATACAATGGAAATCGCAAGCAGCGCCCCAACGCCCAGCGGGTATGGCAGCCAGTAGCAGAGCGTGTACTCCACATTGGCAAAGTCGTTTGAAAAGGAGCTTATCAGTTCGCCGGACTCCTTGCTTGAGAAGAAGCCCAATGGCTGCTGGCGCAGCTTTTGTATGTAGGCAATGCGCTTGTCCGCCGTATCCCGGTACGCCTTGCCGTAGGTGAAGTAATAGGAAATCAGCTCAACTACATACTGCAGCACAAAGCACCCAACACCAAGGGCTGCCAGGGTAATAAGCCGGAACAGATCCAGGGTATAGGGCGGCACAAACGCTTCGCCAAGAGTGTAGATAGCCATGTAGGCCAGAATGGCCGGGAGCATGCTGCACGCCTGGGAAAGGAACAGCCACAGCGTGGGCTGTATGATATCCCTGGGCTTATGGAAGGTAAACTGCCTGATCATGTTAAGCATGGGAAACGCCTCCCTTCATCTGCCAGTCCTCCGTCTCATTCTGAACCGCCCACAAATGGGCATAGAGGCCGTTTTGGTCCAGAAGCTCTTGATGGGTCCCGCTTTCGGCCAATCTCCCGCTGTCCAGGACATAAATACAGTCTGCATCCCGGATGGAGTAGAGCCGGTGGGCGATCATCAAAACCGTCTTGCCCTGGAGCAGCTCCGCCATGCCCTCCCGCAGCGCCAATTCATTTTCTGCGTCTGCAAAGGCCATGGCCTCGTCCAACACCACGATTGGGGCATCCTTCAAAACCGCCCGGGCGATGGCGATGCGCTGGGTCTCGCCGCCGGACAGCTTGTGACCGCCGTCGCCTAATCTTGTGCGATAGCCCTTCGGCAGGGCTTGAATAAAATCGTGGCAGCGCGCGGCTTTTGCGGCTCGTTCCACTTCCTCGCGGGTCACGTTCCGGTGCATGGCGATATTGTCATAAACGCTCTCCGCAAATATAAAGGTATCTTGGAACACAAAAGCGACCGCATCCATAAGGATCCTGGTGGAATAATCCCGTATATCCCTCCCGCCAATCGAGATACTCCCGCTCTCCACATCCCAAAACCGGGCCAGCAGCTGCCCCGCCGTGGACTTGCTCCCGCCGGAGGGCCCCACCAACGCAACAAAGCTGCCCGCTGGAATCTCCATGCTCACATGGTCCAGCGCCATGCGGCGCAAGGGGTCCGCCGCTTTCTGATAGGAAAAGCTCACATCCCGGAAAGACAGTGCAGGGCAGGCCGGCACTGCGTCTATCTGCCCCTCGCCTGTCGGCTCCATCTTCAGCACATCATCAATCTGGTCCATCCGCACGGACAGGTTCCGAAGTTCTGCGCCGAACTCCACCAGCTCCATCAGCGGGCTGATCACTGCCGGCCCCACAATCAGGAACAGGAGAAGATCCATCATCAGCTGGTGATCCCCTGGGTTCAGGTACAGCAACACACAGCCGGCAATCAGAATGAAAGCCAGCACAGACAGGGTGATGGTCTTATAGGCCCCGTAGATTGGGGTGACCCGCTTGAGGTAGGCCATCAGGTGGCTTCTGTTCTTTTCAATCGACCCGGTAAGCCGTCGGGCCGCCGCTTCCGGCCTGCCAAAGATTTTTTCCTCCTCCATGCCGGCCACATATTCGGAAAAGGCCGCGTCCAGCTCTGTGGCGGACTGGTTCAGCTCCGTCCAGATTTTCTGCCCACGCTTTCCGCCGAAAGCCGAAAACTGGATGATAAAAGCGGCTGCCAGTGCGGCAAAAATGGTAAGCGTCAATGGCACATTGATGGAAAACAGCAGCACAGCCAGCGAAATCAGCAGCAGCGCAGCACCCACAAGGTTGGATACGTCGTGGGCAATAATGCCCTCCATCTTCTCGATGTTGTCGCTCATGGTCTTCTGTACAGCGCCAGACTGCCCGCCGGTAAAAAAGCCCAGATTCAGTTTTCCCATATGGCCCAAGATGCGCATGCGCAGGTCATAGAGCGCCCGGAAGGCACAGGCGTGGCAGATCACACTGCCCGCAATGGACAGCAGAATGCCCGCCGCAATGCTTGCCAGCGTCATTCCCACCCAAAACCACGCCTGGGAGGAATCTACCGATGTCTGATGGAGCGACGCCTCCAGGAAAATACGCACAATGCGATAGACCGTGTAAAAGGGAACTGCTGTGCATAGAATGCTGACCGCAGAGCAGAGCACCCCAAGTACATATTTTGCCGAACCGCACTGTGCGGCTTGAAACACTCGGAATACGGTGTTCTTCTTTTTATCTCCCATACTTCTCCTTTCCCTCTCGCTTCTTGTATGCGGAGAAAGATATATTGGTTAGTTCATGCTAACCCACACTCATTATGCCGCCTGCAATCCTTTGCGTCAATAGCGCCACAAGTGCCTCAAAATAAGCGTTCCGCTATCCGTCTCCCTGCAAAACACTTGATTTTACACCATTTCTCCGATATAATTCTACGCATAAGTTAGCATCAACTAACTAAAATTCGTGCCAAAACAGAAAACCGTGTGCCATTTCAGCACACGGCAAGGAGATGATACGATGGTCACCATACGCAATATCGATGAAACATTCCGTTTTTACGGTTCCTTTGGGGCGAAGCAAATGGATGTAGGAAACGGAACCTGTTTCACCTTTCCCGACAACTCATACATCCGGTTCTGGGGAGATCTCCATGGCTTTTGCGTAGCTGCGGTTGATTTTACGCCGCCCGAAGATGCGATTTTCCGCTCCCAGATTCAGCAGCGATACCTTGGCATCGGCTTCCATGAGGAAGGGCATTATGTCAGTTATATGCGAAAATCCGACGCCCGAGATTCCACTTCCGGAATCAGCTGCTTTGTTTTCCCTTCCCCAGCGCCCCATTTCCTAAAACTGATGGGAGGGCAGCGTCTGCGGTTCCACGGCATGTATTTTCAGGAACAGTTCTTTCGGGAAAACGGCGTGCAGCTCTACGGCAGCTTTTGGGAGGATGCGAAACGCTCCATCGGCTCCGGGGAAATCCACTCCCCGGAACTGACGGCGATTTACCAAAGGATCGAGCGGTGTCCCTTAATCGGTGAGCCCTTCCAAATCTGGATGCGTGGACAGGGGCTGGCGGCAACCGGCTTTCTTTTGGAACTGGTTCACAGGTATTCCACCACACGGCCTGTCTATCTGAGTGAAGCGGAACTCGCCGCCGTTGCGGAATCCAAACGATTCATCCGAAGCAATCTGCGCAACATGCCCTCCATATTGGATCTTTGCAAACGGGTTGCCATGAATAAAAACAAGCTCCAAAAGGCGTTTCAGCTGACAGAGGGAAAAAGCATCGGCGAGTATGTGCGCACCCTGCGGATGGAACAGGCCCTTGAACTTTTAGAGCAGAGCAATATGACGGTGCAGGAGATAGCGGCGGCGATTGGATACCACGGCGTATCCAACTTCTATCACGCTTTTCAGCAGAAGTTTGGAAGTACGCCCCAGGCCGTCCGGGATATGTTGAAAAAATAAGAGCGGCACTATGTCCGCTCCAGAATAAATTTTGTTACCAAGAGTTACTATGTAGAGGGTGGTTTCTCCCACCTAATACATATGACTGCGGCTCATTTGTGGTGAATGGAACAGCAGTTGTAGGAAAGGAGAAGAAAAGTCCGTATAACCACTGGAAATCAACACAAAAAGGAGCTGATTTATATGAAATCAATATTTGAGCAGATGGGTGGCACTTATCGTCAGGAGGGCGATTATCTCATTCCAAACCTCTCCCTGCCAGATGAATCAGAATATCAGATTGGCAAATACGGGCGTATGCGCCGCAGCTATCTGAAAGAACATCGCCCCATTCTCTACACAAACCTGCTCACAAGCGGAACGCTGCACCGGCATCTTGCGGAGATCGACCAAGCCTGCAACGAGCGTATGGAAATCATCGTTTCTGCAATGGCGAAGCAGGAAGATGTGACCGAAACACTCAAAGCATCTGCCCAAATGGAATGGGTGCGCCACATGAACAGCATCCGCAGCCTTGCCGAGGAAATCGTTTTGACCGAGCTTGTATATGAATGACAAATGCCCGTTATCGGCTGTATGGCCGATAACGGGTATTTCTGCGTTTTAATCCTTGTCCTCGGTGCTGGCAACAAGTCGGTCAAAATCACTCTGATACTGCCGATCCTGAATGACACGGTATTTCTCAAATTCGCTCTCGGCAAAGGCTTTTGCAATGGCCGCTGTCACTTTTCCTTTATGATGCAGCACTTCCTCCTCGTTAAACTGCAAAAACGCATCCAGCCGTGCGACCCAATCCTGCATATACATGATGTTTCCACGGCGTGCCTGTCGCTCGGCATAATCAAGATACATCGTGACAATTTCGTTCAGGCTTCCCATCTCGGTTTAATCCAAATAGTTTTTCGCTAGTTGCCCGCACCGTTCCTGCCATAGCAGAAGGGCTGGAGAAGCTGCGCAGCCGTGTGCTGATCTACTGTTATCAGCTCTCTCACATTTGCAGTGGCAAATCTCATATTCAAAAATCTCTTGCCGTATGGAAGCCAGAACTGGAGCGTTACACCGGTCTGGTGCAGCAAATCAAGGCAAAAAGCAAAGAGCGCAAAACACTGGTTGCCGAGAAAAAGGAATTGCCAATATACCATGTAAAACGCCACAAGGCGCTGGCTGTCCGCATTGCCGAGCTGACAGAAGATTTAGAGGAATTGCGTTTCGAAAAGGCACTCCTTTTGCAAAAATTTGAGTATGCAGAAGATGCAGGCGCAGAGGCATTCCGCAAGGATATTGCCACCATGGAGGCCTGCCTGAAATAGCTGGAGACGCGGGAACAGAAATATTCCGTTGAACTGAATAAGGCTTTGACTGAATATGCCGAGCTGAAAGCGCAGGCTGCGGATTTTGACCCGGTAGAGCTGTACAAAGCACGGCAGGTCATCCGTCCTGCGCAGGAAAAGGCGGCAGAACAGCAGTTAGAGGATGCCATGCACGAGAAGCCTTCTCTTATTATGCTGCTCAGCGCCAAGCAGGAAACATTCCACCTGCTTGGCGCGGATGCAGAAGAACGGCAGGCGCGACAACTCATTATGCACAGAAATCAAGAGCAGTATCGAAATTCTCTCAGTAAACGAAAAAGAAATGACCCTGAGCGGTAATCATGTATAAAGACGGTGGCTCATACGAGTCGCCGTCTCTATACATGGGGCATGTCGTTGAGCGTTGTGCAGATCGTTCCATAGGAAGATTATTGCAGATATTATATGTGGTTCATGTTGTGTTAATTCCTGCTTTTTTCTTGTAATCAATCCATCCGTGCAATATGAAACAAAATGGGTATCAGAACGCAGCGTTTGGATGCTTCGCTCTGATGCCCTTTTACGATATAGTTTCTTTTACCGCGGCGACAACGATTACCGGAATTCCAGCGTCTCTTTCTGCAACGCTGCACCCCTTTTGATTAGTGATTTTTTCTCCGCACCTCTTGCAAAACAGAAAGAAACGCGGTATAATATGACCGAAAGAACCGAAACGGTCATATTTCAAGGAGGGTGCGACCTTGGCTTTTACCGATTACGAGACTGAGCAGCTCCGCAAGGCGTTGCTGAAGGAAACGAGACATTGTGCTGTCACGCTGGGGATGAAGAAAACCTCCGTAGAGCAGCTGACGAAGGCGGTCGGGATTGCGAAGGGCTCGTTCTATAAATTCTACGAATCCAAGGAAATGCTTTTCTTTGCGGTTTTAGAGGGCATCCATGCCGAGCTTTACGGGGTAGCCGACCATGCACTGAGCGAAACTGACGGCTTGCCGCCGTCGGAGCGTGCGGCAAAGGCGGTTCTTGCCGTCTGCCGGAGGCTGTCTGATACTGGCGACATGGTTTTCATTGAAAACGATGCGAAGCTGCTTTTGCAGAGACTGCCGGAGGGCGTCAAAAATGTCCATTACCACGATGACGAGACGCACATCCGTCAACTTTTGGAGAATCATGACCTTATGCCCAAGTGTGGTGTGTCTTTGGCTGCTGCCACGGTGCGGGGACTGATTCTGACCGTCTCCCACGAGGAGCAGATTGGAGAACTGTACCCGCAGGTGCTGGAAGCACTGGTGTACGGCGCTTGCAGGGAGTTATTTAAATAAGCGGAAGGCCGCAGAGATGCGGCTTTTCCAAGGTGTAATGGTTAGCGCAATCTAACCGCTCGGATGCACGCATCGGTTAGGCGAATCTAACATCGAAAGGAATGATAGCGATGCGAAAACACAAGAATTTCTGGGATAAAAATGCCGGTCGGTATGACCGCTTTATGCGAAAGGACCGGGCAGCATATGACGAGATGTATGAACTGATCCGACCGGAGGTGAAAGCCAAGACGGTGCTGGAGTTGGCCACCGGCACGGGATTGATTGCAAAACACATCGTGAACGCGGCGGCACACATCGAGGCGACGGACGCCTCTGCGGAGATGATCGCCGAGGCGAAGCGGGATAACCGCTCTGCCAAGCTGCACTTCTCCGTGCAGGATATGTTCCGCCTGCCCTATGCGAACCAGTCCTTTGATGTAGTGATCGTGTCCAACGCGCTGCATATCGTGCCGCAGCCGGAAAAAGCCCTGCAAGAGATAAAACGGGTACTGAAAGACGACGGCACGCTCATCGCGCCCACCTTTACCCACGCGGGAAACTCGTTTTCCGGCAAGGTCAAAGCCTTTTTCATGAAGCTGGCAGGCTTCCCTCTCCACAGCAGATGGACGAGCGAGGAATACCTGCGCTTCCTACGGCAAAACGGCTGGGCGGTGCGGAAAAGCGCTGTTCTGAAGGCATCCTTCCCGCTGACTTATGCGGAATGTGTGAAATCGGAGGTGTGATAAGATGTCATTTTTTGAGAACACCAGAAAGCCTGTGGGGCTTGGCGGGAAAATCATGGTCGCCATGATGAACCTGGGGCACAGTCCTGTGGCACGGTGGGGACTTCGCTTTTTGGAGCTTACTCTGGACGCCAAGGTGCTGGACTGCGGCTGCGGCGGAGGAGCGAACATCAAGAGACTTCTGAAAAAATGCCCGGAGGGTATCGTGAAGGGCATCGACTATTCGCTCGTCAGCGTGGAGAAATCCAAAAAGGTCAACGAGGCCGCCATAGCGGAGGGCCGCTGCACCGTTCTGCAAGGCAGCGTGGCGAATATGATCTTTGCAGGCGACTGGTTCGATGCGGTAACGGCCTTTGAAACCGTCTATTTCTGGCCCGATCTGCCGCAGTGCTTCCGGGAGGTTTACCGGGTGCTGAAGCCCGGCGGGACATTTCTCATCTGCAACGAAAGCAACGGCGATACGGACAAGGACAAGAAGTGGACGGAGATCATCGGCGGCATGACCATCTACAAGGACGCTGAGCTGAAGACGTATCTGGAGCAGGCGGGCTTTCACGATGTGCAGATACACAAAAAGAAAAGCTGGCTCTGCATTACGTCGTGGAAATGAGGGGGCTAAATCATGAGTATCTTTGCATCTATCTTACGCAGCGTATACAAGCTCTCCGGCGTGAAAAAGGCGTTCGCCTTGCCGGAGGATGCACTGCGAAAGGAAATTGAAAAGCAGAACCGGCATCGTGGCGTTTTTACGCCCACCGACAGCAAGGCATATTATGAGACGATCACAGTGGGCGGCTTCCCCTGCCTGATTGTCAGAGAGAATGAAAAGCCGTCCGAGCGCGCGATCCTCTACTTCTTCGGCGGCGGCCTGGTAATCGGCCCCGATAATGGCGACCTGCCTGTGATGCGCAAGCTCTGCCGCGAGACCGGTTGTGATGTGTGGTTTCCGTTTTACCCGCTCTGCATGGAGCATTGTATCACCGAAACCTATGCGATGGTTTACGAATGTTACCGGAAAATGATTGGGCTGTATGGCGGCGGAAATGTCAGTACTTGCGGCTTTTCCTCCGGCGGTGCGCTGGCTTTGGGGATCGCGGCGCACAACAACGCGCAGCCCGAGCCGCTGCCGCAGCCGAGACACATCGTCGTTGTATCCCCCGGCGAGGTGCCGTGGAACGATGCGGAAAGAGCGCGGATGCAGGCACTCAATGAACGGGACGTTTCCATCGACTATGCCTTTATGGTGACGGTGGAGAAGTTCATGCGGCACGGCTGCAAGAATGTGCCGGACTATATGCTCTCCGGCTCCCGGGGAGATTTTACCGGCGTAGGCGATATCCACTTCTTCTATTCTGCCGACGAGGTGCTCTACGGTGCTTTGCCCGATTTTGAAAACGCTTGCAAACGGGCAAATGTCCCCTATACGGTGTCTGCCCGCCCGAAGATGGTGCATTGCTACTGTATGCTGCCGATCTTCAAGGAGGCAAAGGAGGGTTTTGCGAAAATCGTGGACATTTTGAAAAAATGAGATCGGAAACGGTCGTGTGTTGATTGAAACACGGAGGAAGAACCATGGAACGAAAAGAAGTCATTCGCGGTGCGTACCGAATGACGGGCGGAAACAACTTTTATGACGGCATGATCACCTGCTCCACCCTGAGCGGGAAAGCGGTGTGCCGCTTGGTGTGGGCAATGAACAAGGCGGAAAACAACGCCTATCTGGAAAAGGCGCTGTCCGGTATTCCGGAGCATTTCTCCGGCAAGCTGCTGGAAGTGCCGGTGGGAACAGGGATTCTGACCATGCCGGTTTATCAGACTATGCCGGAGGCGGACATTACCTGTCTCGATTATTCGCCTGATATGATGAGGCAGGCACGGGAAAAGGCTGACCGCTTGCACCTGAAAAATGTAACCTTCCGGCAGGGAGATGTGGGGGCACTCTCCTAACCCTATGGCATACAACGAGTTGTTCGCCCTTGCCTTCGTTGCGCCCTATGTG